>OAWA01000396.1_pt1 | contig 34020 bp, 30 predicted proteins | sample 1516971 | NCBI WGS metagenome assembly OAWA01 (sample SAMEA2580097, study PRJEB22360) | human gut metagenome | biome: human gut; feature: human-associated habitat; material: faeces | place: Denmark | collected 2008/2010
GCTGTGGTACGCCCCCCCCCAGAAGGCCCCCGTCCCCTGCCACTCCGCCGCCCATAGAGCCTGCCACCCCGGAACACACTCCGATAAACCCGGAGCTGGTACCCATGACGACCGGAAGGCGGGCACCCACTGGTCCAATGGTGAACAGCTGTACAAAGGTTACGAGGCCGGCTACCAGCATGGCATTTTGTAAGATAGATACCTGAAGAGGGCTGCCTGCACCGATGCCGCAGGCGCCGGCGATCAGGATGATCGGAGTCAGATTTCCTGCAAACATTGCCAGGACATGCTGCAGTCCTAAAAGGACAGCCTGGGGAAAGGGAATTCTTCCTTCCAGATCATGAGCGGACGAAAATGATTGGTTTTTCATATAAATCTCCTTTTTAATATTAGATAATGAAGAAAACCGGAGGACAATTTTCTCTTCCCTGAGGGAATCTTCTCCGGTTTGCCTATTTAAAGTAGCACAGCAGACGAAGAATGTCAAAAAAAGACGCATCACAGAAGAATCCATAAAAAATAAACGGGGAAAATATAAGATAAACGGTAATAAAAAAGGAAAAATAAGGGTCAGTAAAAGTTTTCATGACAATAAAACAGCCACTTATTACATTGACGCACAAAAATCTGAAATATGATGTATAATAAATCTAAATTCAAGGTTCCCTCCCTTGAATTAGAGATAACCCTCTCTCACACATTAAGTGTATTTTGGTATAATGAAAGGCCTTCCATCGCCAGGTGGAAGGCCTTTCATTTTTGCATCCGTCAAAATTTTTCTTAGTCAAGGGCTTTTGCCACTTCATACAGCTTCATCCCATTGGATGCTTTGATCAGTACTACATCATGTTCTGATAGATAATTCTTTAAATAAGATATCAGATCATGATTGGAAGCGAACCATTTCGTTTTTAGTGAGGGATTCTTTTTTTGTGCAGCTTTTGCATATTCTTTGGAAAGGGTTCCCGTGATGTATAGATCCGTAATATCTGCCGTGCCCAGGAATTCGCCGACTTCCCTGTGGTAATCCGGAGAATCTGGTCCCAGCTCCAGCATATCGGACAGAACCGCGACTTTTCTTCCGCTGTCCTGATAATCTGATAAAATTTTAAGACCTGCTTTCATAGAATCGGGACTGGCATTGTAGGCGTCATCAATGACCGTGTATCCATGCATTTTGAGAAGGTTCTGGCGCTGTCCGGAAAATGTGGCAAGCTGCCGTTTGATCGTTTCCATCGGAACATCATTGGCAAGGCCCAGGGCGATTGCGGCAAGGGCGTTGGAGACATTGTGATCCCCAAGAACATTTAAAATGATTGGTTCCCTCATATCTTCATGGACGAAAGTAAAATGGGTCTGACCATTGATCTCTTTTACTTCCTCAGCACGATAGGAGCAGTCTTCTGAAAATCCAAAAAATTTATATGAATGTGTCACATAACCGATATGTTTTCGGATCATATCATTGTCGCCGTTTAAGTACAGTACGCCGTTTTTGGCCAGACCGTTCTGGATATCCAGTTTTTCACGGCAGATATTGTCCCGGCTTCCCATCTGTTCAATATGGGAGACACCTACATTTGTGACTACCGCAGCATTTGGGCGAATGATCTCTCCCAGAATCGTAATCTGCCCCGGCTCACTCATACCCATCTCCAGCACTCCGATCTCATCCTTTGATGTGAGGCGGTCCAGGGTCAAGGGCACACCGACCTGGCTGTTCTGGTTTCCAATGGTCTCAAACACACGGTATTTGCCCTTCAGCACATGGGCGATCATCTCGCGGGTCGTGGTTTTTCCAACACTTCCTGTAATTCCGATGATCGGAAGGGACATTTTATTTCTATAATAAGATGCGATCTGCTGCATGGCCTTTAAGGTATCCGGCACCCTGATAAATGGATGCGGACCTTCTGCGCGGTCATGTTCCTGAGTCAGAGCAGCTCCGCCGTCTTTCAGGGCGCTGTCGATAAATTTATGTGCGTTTACACGTTCACCGATGATGGGTACAAACAAGGTATCCGGCCCCACTGTTCTGGAGTCTGTGCTTATGCGTTTGATCGGCATAGAAGAATCGCCGCACAGAAGGGTGCCGCCGGTTGCAGCTAAAATATCCTGAATGGTCATATGTTCCATAATCTTACTCCTTTATCTTCTTATCTTTTCCTTAGCATTATAGCACAGGAAATGGTTTTGTGGTAAAATCTATATATCTGTATAGAATTGTTGTTCGATCAACCGAAGGAGGACATGTTATGAGAAAGAAAAAACTGATATTTGCCGGACTGCTGGCTGTGGCTGCTGCAGCAGGATTAGCCGGATGCAGTAATGATAATACAAAGAAGGCAACCAAAAAGGCCACTAAAGCTTCCACTGAGGCAGAAAAGACCACGGCAAAGAAAAAGACAACAGGGAAAAAAGCCGCAGCCACAACGGCAGAATCAAAGAAGCCGGTTGTAAAAGAGTGTACCATCTATGCGCCGGATGACAATGTGGAGACATTGATCCAGGGAAAGGTAAAGATCCAGGATGTGACGGCGCAGAAGCTGCTGAAAGAGATGATCAAGATGGGAACCCTGGAAGAGGGGACGAAGATCAACTCTTTCCAGATCAAGAAGCAGACAGCCTACGTCGACTTTAATAATACGTTTGAAAAGACCCTGCGCAGGATGGGCAGCTCCGGTGAAGTGCTGACAGTTCAGGCAGTGACAAAGACCATCTGTGAGAATCTTGGCACAAAGTCAATGAAGTTTACGGTGGAGGGGAAAGTATTAGAGACCGGACATAATATTTACGATGAGCCTCAGAGACCGGGTGAAGAATAAGTACAGGAGAGAAAGTCCATGAGTTTTACACACTTACATGTTCATACAGAATACAGTCTGCTGGATGGATCCAGTAAGATCAAGGAGCTTGTGCATCAGACCAAAGAACTGGGGATGGACAGCATTGCCATCACAGACCATGGCGCCATGTACGGAGTCATTGATTTCTATAAGGCAGCCAAAGCTGAAGGCATCAAGCCAATCATTGGATGTGAGATCTATGTGACGGCTGGATCCAGATTTGAAAAGGACGGCAGACAGGGCAGCAACAATTATTTCCATCTGGTCCTTTTGGCTGAAAATGACCTGGGGTATCACAACCTGATGAAGATCGTATCCAGAGGATTTACAGAAGGATTTTACTATAAGCCGAGAGTAGATTATGAAGTGCTGCAGACTTACAGTGAAGGCATCATTGCGCTGAGTGCCTGTCTGGGAGGAGAGATCCCTACTTATATCAGAGAAGGAGACTATGAGAAGGCAAAAGAAGCTGCCCTGAGGCTGGAGAAGATCTTCGGCAAGGGCAATTTCTTTCTGGAGCTCCAGGATCATGGGATCAGTGAGCAGACAACAGTCAACTCAGCCCTGCTGAAGATGTCCAAGGAGACAGGGATCGAGCTGGTGGCCACCAATGATCTCCACTATACCTTTGCGGAGGACGTGGAGCCCCATGATATCCTGCTGTGCATCCAGACCGGAAAAAAAGTGGCGGATGAGGACAGGATGCGGTATGAAGGCGGACAATATTATCTCAAATCACCTGAGGAGATGGAACGGCTTTTTCCGTATGCCAGAGAAGCCATAGACAATACAGAAAAGATAGCAAAGCGGTGCAATGTGGAGATTATCTTCGGAGAGCAGAAGGTGCCGAAGTTTGACGTGCCTGAGGGTTATACATCTACTTCTTATTTAAAAAAGCTTTGTGATGAGGGCATCAGCCGCCGTTACAAAGAGGTGTCCGGGGAACTCAGAGAGCGCCTGGAATTTGAGCTGGACACGATTGAAAATATGGGATATGTGGACTATTTCCTGATCGTATGGGATTTTATCCGCTATGCCAAAGACCATGGTATCGCTGTGGGACCCGGGCGGGGATCTGCGGCGGGAAGCATTGTATCCTACTGTCTGGAGATCACAGATATTGAACCCACCAAATACCAGCTTCTGTTTGAGCGTTTCCTGAATCCGGAGCGTGTATCCATGCCGGATATTGATATTGATTTCTGTTATGAGCGCAGACAGGAAGTCATCGACTATGTGGTCGAGAAGTACGGAAAAGACAAAGTAGTCCAGATCATAACGTTCGGGACCATGGCGGCCAGGGCGGTCATCCGGGACGTGGGAAGAGTTCTGGATATTCCTTACGCCAAGGTGGACAGCATTGCAAAAATGGTGCCCAATGAGCTGAATATCACCATTGAGGGGGCGTTGAAAAAAAGTCCTGATCTGAAAAAGGCATATGCGGAAGATGAAGAAACAAAATATCTTATCGACATGTCGAAGCGTCTGGAAGGACTGCCGAGGCACGCATCCATGCATGCCGCAGGCGTAGTGATCGGCAAGGATTCCATCGATGAGTTTGTGCCTTTGGCAAAAGGTACAGACGATGCCATAACGACGCAGTTTACCATGACCACCATCGAAGAATTGGGACTGCTCAAGATGGATTTCCTGGGACTTCGGACATTGACTGTCATCCAGGATGCGGTGCACCTGATTGAGAAGAAAGAGGGCAGGCCGTTTAACATTAATGATATCGATACGGAAGACGCAAAAGTCTATGAGATGATCGGCCAGGGAAAGACAGAGGGTGTGTTCCAGCTGGAAAGCGGCGGCATGAAATCTTTCATGAAGGAACTGAAGCCGGAGAGCCTGGAGGAGATCATCGCGGGTATCTCTCTTTACCGGCCGGGACCGATGGACTTTATCCCGAGATACGTTAAGGGAAAAGTAGATAAAGAGAGCATCCGCTATGACTGCCCGCAGCTGGAGAAGATCTTAAAGCCCACATATGGATGTATCGTATATCAGGAACAGGTAATGCAAATCGTAATGGAGCTGGCAGGATATACTCTCGGTCGCAGTGACCTTGTGCGCAGAGCCATGTCCAAAAAAAAGGGCGACGTCATGGTGAAGGAGCGGAAGAATTTTGTATATGGCAATGAAGAGGAAGGAATCCCCGGCTGTATCAAAAATGGCATCGACGAAAAGCTGGCAAATCATATCTGGGATGAGATGCTGGACTTTGCAAAGTATGCCTTTAATAAATCCCATGCGGCAGCCTATGCGGTGGTCTCTTACCAGACTGCTTATCTGAAATGCTACTATCAAAAAGAATTCATGGCTGCATTGCTTACATCCGTTTTGGGAAACACTAATAAAGTATCAGAATATATCTATGCCTGCCGGAAGATGGGAATCAGGATACTGCCGCCGGATATCAATAAGGGCGAAGGAGCATTTTCCGTGGATGACGGATGTATCCGCTACGGGCTCAGCGCCATCAAGAGTCTTGGAAAGCCGGTCATAGAAGAGATCCTAAAGGAGAGATCCGAGCATGGGCCTTTCAGGAGCCTGAAAGATCTGGTGGAACGGCTGTCCAGTAAGGAAATGAACAAACGGACCGTGGAGAGCCTGATCAAATCCGGGGCACTGGACGGACTTGGGCGGACAAGGAAACAGCAGATGTTCGTCTACGCAAGTATCCTGGAGAGTGTCCAGAAGGAACGCAAACAGGAGATCTCCGGACAGATGAGCCTTTTAGACTTTATGTCGGAGGACCAGCAGGAGAGCTTTGAGATAAAGTACCCGGACGTTGGGGAATATGACAAAGAACAGAGACTGGCAATCGAAAAAGAGGTGCTGGGCATCTATGTAAGCGGACATCCGCTGGAAGACGATGTTGAGATCCTGGAGAGACTCACAACAGCCAGTACATCCGATTTTGTTGCGGAAGAAGAGACGGGGCAGCCGGTATTAAAGGATAAGCAGACCTGTATCATCGGAGGCATTATCAGTGACATGAATATAAAACTCACCAGAAACAACCAGAATATGGCGTTTCTGACGGTGGAAGATCTGATGGGAACAGTGGAAGTCATCGTATTTCCGAGAGAATTTAACAACTACCAGCATCTTCTCAAAGAGGATGCCAAGATCTTTGTAAAAGGAATCACCTCTATCTCAGAGGAAGAGAGCAAGATGATCTGCAGCCAGATCAGCACGTTTGACGACCTGTCCCAGGAGATTTGGGTACAGTTTGATGACAAGGACTGTTTTTTTGCAGAGCAGGAACGGTTTTATGAGATGCTGAAGCCTTACAGGGGCAGCAATCCGGTGATCGTCTATTGCAGGAAGGAGAGAGCCGTGAACAGACTGGACCGGGCTTTCGCGGTGAACAGTGAGAATGAACTCATATATGTACTTGGAGAACGATATGGAAAAGAAAATATCAGGATCAAGAAAACAGGGTTAAAATAATTATATTGAAAATCTTTAACAAATGCATTAAAATGAGTCTAACAAAATATAATTTTATGCTATTATTTGGAGGATTTTAACATGGGAACACCGAAAGTAAGAACAATTGGAGTACTGACCAGCGGAGGGGATGCACCCGCAATGAACGCTGCCACAAGAGCAGTCGTTAGAGTCGGTTTAGAGCGCGGTTTAAATGTAAAGGGTATCAGAAAAGGATATAATGGTTTATTGAATGAAGATATCATCGATCTGACTTCAAGACACACTGCAGATAGTATTTCACGGGGAGGAACCATCTTATTTACTGCCCGCTGTGATGAGTTTAAGACACCGGAAGGACAGAAGAGAGGCGCAGAGGTGTGCCGCGAACAGGGAATCGACGGACTTGTTGTCATCGGTGGAGACGGTTCTTTCCAGGGAGCGCAGAGACTTGCGGAACTTGGGATCAACACCATCGGAATTCCCGGCACCATCGACCTTGACATCGCATGTACCGAGTATACCATCGGATTTGATACAGCAGTCAACACGGCGATGGAAGCCATTGATAAGATCAGGGACACATCCACATCCCACGAGCGCTGCAGTATCGTTGAGGTAATGGGACGCGGCGCCGGATATATCGCACTGTGGTGCGGAATGGCAACCGGAGCGGAAGATATCCTGATCCCGGAAAGCTTTGACGGCAACATGCCGAAGCTGGAACAGCAGATCATCGAACATCTGCTCAGGAACAGAGCGTTAGGAAAGACTCATCATATGATCATTAATGCGGAAGGTGTTGGACATTCCTACGGCATGGCCAAGAGGATCGAGGCAGCTACAGGAATTGAGACAAGAGCTACGATCTTAGGTCACATGCAGCGAGGCGGAAGCCCTACAGCAAAAGACAGGGTGTATGCTTCTATGATGGGAGCCTATGCAGTGGATCTTTTATGTGCAGGAAAGAGCAACCGTATCGTCGGATATCAGAACGGAAAGTTCATGGACATCGATATGGACGAGGGTCTGGCAATGGAAAAGCATGTGGATGACTATCAATTACAGATTGCCCATTTACTTGGAAAATAAAAAGATTTTATGGAAAAAGCGATCTTTTAAAGATGGCTTTTTCTGTATATAAGGAGAAATGAAAGGGAATGAAGAAGATTAAGCCGGTCCATATTATATTATTTGGATTCTTATTTGTCATACTGATTGGGTCTGTGCTGCTGACATTGCCGATCGCGTCAAGGAACGGCCACGCCACGCCTTATATTGACGCATTGTTTACATCCACAACATCTGTGTGTGTCACCGGGCTGGTGGTGGAGACAACGATGACTTACTGGAGTACTTTCGGACAGTTGGTGATCCTGGTGCTGATACAGCTGGGAGGTCTGGGTGTTATCACATTCACCACAGGAATGTTTTTGTTTCTGAAGAAAAAGCTGACAATGAAAAACAGAATCCTGATCCAGGAGTCCTTCAGCTTGAATACAATGTCCGGTCTCATAGAACTGGTCCGCAAGATTTTAAAGGGGACTTTTATTATAGAAGGGATCGGAGCGGCATTATTTGCAACACAGTTTATTCCGGAATTCGGTGTAAAATACGGCATATGGGCATCTGTTTTTAACTCTATTTCCGCTTTTTGCAACGCAGGGATCGATATCGTGCAGATGGATAGTCTCAGAAGCTACATTACAAACCCAGTAGTGAATTTTACTGTCATGGGGCTGATCATTTTAGGAGGCCTCGGTTTTATCGTTTGGAGGGACTTGCTACGGGTATTCAGGGAACTGATCCATAGGGAATTTCCGCTTCGCAGAGCTTTCGGAAAGCTGAGACTTCACTCTAAGATCGTATTGTCCACCACAGTGATTTTAATTTTTATCGGTACCGTATTTATTTTTATCTTTGAATATGCAAATACTAAAACAATAGGAAACCTTTCTCTTGGCAATAAGCTCATGGCATCTATGTTCCAGTCGGTCACAGTAAGAACGGCGGGATTTGAGACTGTTCCCCAGGCGGCGCTGACCGAGGGCTCCTCTCTGATCTCTATGATTCTTATGTTCATCGGAGGCTCTCCTGTGGGAACAGCAGGCGGAGTTAAGACGGTCACATTTGTTGTTTTGGTTTACTGTGTGCTCGTAACGGTCAAGCAGGAGGGAGCGATCCATATATTTAAGAGAACCATACCAATGCATGTTATACCAAAAGCACTGACGATCATCTGTGTCAATCTGATTGTACTGTTGTCTTCTATTTTGATCGTACTGGTATCTGACACCGCATCCTTTATGGATACATGTTATGAATGTGTCTCCGCACTTGGAACCGTAGGTCTTAGCAAGGGATTGACACCGGACTTGAGTGTGATCGGAAGGCTGGCGATCATCGTCACCATGTATCTGGGAAGGGTCGGTCCTGTCTCTTTGGCAGTGGGATTTGCAGTCCGGGGTAAAAAGAAAGTATTGGCAGCGTATCCGGAAGAAGATATTATTTTAGGATAAAAGCATATAAAGGAGTAAGGATAATGGGAAAATCATATGCAGTGCTTGGGCTTGGTAAATTTGGCAAGAGTGTGGCCTTAAATCTGATGAAAGATGGGGCGGAAGTGCTGGCAGTAGACCAGAAGGAAGAATTGGTCAGGGATATTGTGGATTATGTTACCTGTGCAGTCTGCGCGGATGTCACCGATATGGAAGTGATGAACAGCATCGGTTTGGAGGAGATGGACGGGGTGGTCATTGCCACTGCGGAAAGTCTGGAAGCCAGTGTTATGGCACTGATGATCGCAAAGGAGATCGGAGTTCCGTATATCCTTGCTAAGGCAGATGGAAGGCTGAAAGGAGAGATTCTAAAAAGGATCGGCGCCGATGAGGTGGTATATCCTGAGGAGGAAATGGGTGCCAGGACTGCCTACAATCTTGTGAGTGGAAAAGTGATGGACCTGTTTGACCTGTCATCCAAGACCAGTATCGTGGAAATCCATCTGAAAAAAGGCTGGGTTGGGAAAAATCTGCGCCAGCTGGATATCCGTGGGAAATATAACATCAATGTTGTGGCCATCCATAGTGGAGAAGATTTTAACGGGGCGCCGGATCCAGACCAGATATTAAATGAGCGCGACAGCCTGATTGTGATTGGAAATAAAGAAGATTTGATCAAGCTTAGATAAATGGAAGTGATGTCCGGACTGGGGTTTTCCTGTACCGGCTTTAGATAGTGGAGAAAAACTTATGATTACAACATCACAGAATAAACAGATCAAACAGGTGGTAAAATTACTGAAAAGTTCCAGAGAGAGAAAAAAGACCGGACTGTTTGTTATTGAGGGACTCCGCATGTTTCGGGAGATACCGGAGGACCGGAGAGAAAAAGTATTTGTCTCCAGTGATTTTATAAAGGAGCATAGAGAAATACTCCGGGGAATTTCTTTTGAGGAGGTATCTCCCCAAGTTTTCCGTGAGATCTCTGATACAGAGACACCCCAGGGGATTCTTTCCATGGTGAGAATGGAGCAGACCCCGATTTCTGAAATATTCAAAAGGGACGGCAACAGCATTCTTTTGCTGGAGAACCTACAGGATCCGGGAAATCTGGGGACATTGATCAGGACCGGAGAAGGAGCAGGAGTCTGCTGTGTCATCATGAGTAAAGATACGGTGGATATCTACAACCCAAAAGTCATACGCTCTACTATGGGTTCCATCTTCCGGGTGCCGTTTTGTTATGTGGAGGATCTGGCTGAGATAGTGGAACTGTTAAAGCAGCGTTCCATTCATGTTTACGCGGCGCATCTGGACGGTTCAGATTACACGGATGAATGCTATGATAAAATCAGTGCATTTCTCATAGGCAACGAAGGGAATGGGCTGACAGACCGAATTGCGGCTTTGGCAGATAAGAGGATCAGGATCCCGATGGAAGGCCAGGTCGAATCATTAAATGCAGCTATGGCCGGAGGACTTCTCATGTATGAGGCCAGGAGGCAGAGAAAAGGAGGTAGCTGATTATGTATATGGTATACTGGTTGATAGCGGTCGCTGTTTTCCTCTTGTTGGAGATATTGACCCTGGGACTTACGAGCATCTGGTTTGCGGTCGGGTCTTTGGCAGCAGCCATCGGCGCGGGACTGGGCCTGCCATTTTTCGGGCAGTTGATCCTGGCCGCGGCAGTTTCCTGTGTCGTTTTTGTATTTGCAAGGCCGTGGGCCCAAAAATATCTCAACAGCAAGACAGAAAAGACCAATGCAGAGAGCCTGATTGGGAAGACAGGTATTGTTAAAAAAAGAATCATCAATATTAAAGGCCAGGGAATGGTCTACATCCAGGGTATGGATTGGACGGCGCGTTCTGCCGATGATGAGGAAATCCCGGAAGAGACAGAGGTAATCGTAGAGGAAATTAAAGGTGTGAAACTAATCGTGAGCAAGAAGTAGGAGGTGCAGAATGTTTATTTTATTATTGATCTTATTTTTCATTATCATCATGGCGATGCTTTCCAGCATCCGGATCGTTCCGCAGGCAAATGCCTATGTGGTGGAACGTCTGGGAGCATTCAAGGAAACGTGGTCTGTAGGGCTTCATATCAAGGTCCCGTTCATTGACCGAGTGGCAAGAAGAGTAAACCTGAAGGAACAGGTTGTGGATTTTCCACCTCAGCCGGTTATCACAAAAGACAATGTTACCATGCAGATTGATACAGTCGTCTATTTTCAGATCACAGATCCAAAGCTTTATTCATATGGAGTTGAGAATCCGATCATGGCCATCGAAAATCTGACAGCTACAACATTGAGAAATATCATCGGTGACCTGGAGCTTGACCAGACATTGACATCCAGAGAAACTATTAATACGAAGATGCGTGCTACTTTAGATGAAGCAACAGACCCATGGGGAATCAAAGTCAACCGGGTGGAATTAAAGAACATCATTCCGCCGTCAGCGATCCAGGATGCCATGGAAAAACAGATGAAGGCGGAGAGGGAGCGAAGAGAAGCGATCCTCCGTGCGGAAGGTGAAAAGAAATCCGCCATCCTCCGCGCAGAAGGCCATAAGGAATCAGTGATCCTGGAAGCAGAGGGTGACAAAGAATCTGCGATCCTCCGTGCAGAGGCGAATAAAGAAGCGACCATCAGGGAGTCTGAGGGACAGGCGGAAGCGATCAAACAGATTCAGAAAGCTAATGCAGATGGTATTGAATTCTTAAAGAAAGCCTCCCCTGACAATGCGGTACTCCAGTTAAAGAGCCTGGAAGCATTTGCAAAGGCGGCAGACGGAAAAGCTACGAAGATCATTGTCCCATCTGAGATCCAGGGAATCGCAGGACTGGTGAAATCCATCACGGAAGTGGCCGCGGACGAAAAACCTTCTCTAAGGGACGAAATTGAAGAGAGTTTGACCAATTCTTCAAAATAAGATATAATATCCATTAGTGTGTACTTTTTCAAAACGAAAAGGCACGAATATTATCATTTAGGAGGAAAAAGGAATGAGATTGAAAAAAGTTTTAGCAGTAGGTCTCGCAGCTGTCATGGGGATCAGCCTGGTTGCATGCGGCGGCGGAAATAAGAAAGACTCCAAGGAAAAGACATATAAGATTGCATCTGACACAACATTTACACCATTTGAATTTGAGGATAAGGATGGTAACCGTGTAGGGATCGACCTTGATTTATTAGATGCGATTGCAAAAGAAGAAGGATTCAAGTACAAAGTGACAGCGGTTGGTTTCGATGCTGCCATGGCTTCTGTAGAGTCCGGACAGAGCGACGCAATGATCGCCGGTATGTCTATAACCAAGGAAAGAAAGCAGAAATACGATTTTTCTGAAGCTTACTATGATTCCAAAGTCGCTTTCGCTGTAAAAAAAGGCGGAAAGACATTTGATAATATTAAAGACAAGAAAAAAGCAGAAAAAGAAGCACTTTCCAGCCTGAAAGGAAAGACAGTGGCAGCAAAAGTAGGTACGGTAGGTGCCACATATGCCAATGAAAATGCTGAAAAGTATGGCTATAAAGTAAGACAGTTCAAGGATTCACCGACAATGTACCAGGCAGTGCTGACAGGAAATGCAGCCGCATGCTTTGAAGATTTCCCGGTCATCTCTTATCAGATTGGGCAGAAGAATCTGAAATTACAGGTAGCTTTCACATCCGAGAGCGGAAGCCAGTATGGATTTGCTGTAAAGAAGGGCAAAAACTCTGAACTCGTAGAGAAGTTTAACAGCGGATTAAAGAAGATTAAAGACAACGGAAAATATCAGGAAATTGTAGATAAATATACAAAGACTAAGTAGGCGGACAGATTATGAACTTTATAGAACTATTTCAACAGTATTTTCCGTCATTCTCGACGGCGCTGGGACTGACACTGCAGCTTGCCCTGGCTTCTCTGATCTGTGCCAGCATCATCGGTATTATCTTTGGTATGTTCAGCGTATCAAAAAACAAGATACTGAATATTATCTGCAAGATTTACGTAGATATTATCCGGGGAACTCCTCTTGTCGTACAGGTATTTATCATGTACTACGGAGTGGCGGGAGCCTTTCTGCAGCCTATGGATTTAAACTGGGATGATTTCGGAGGTCCTTTTATGGCTGCCGTAGTAGCCCTCAGTTTAAATGCCGGCGCATATATGGCTGAGATCGTCCGCGGGGGGATCGAGTCTGTGGACAAGGGTCAGATGGAGGCGGCAAGAAGCCTCGGACTGCCTTACGGAAAGGCCATGTCAAAGGTCATTCTTCCGCAGGCGATCAGGACAATGCTTCCTTCTATCATTAACCAGTTCATTATTTCCATTAAGGATACCTCTCTGGTGTATGCCATCGGTATCCGGGAACTTACGATGAACAGCCAGATCATTACGGCGAACGAGCCGACCTCTGTCATGAGCATTTATGTGATGGCAGCTATCTATTACCTGGTGATCTGCACCATCCTTTCTAAGGTGGCAAATATTGTGGAAAGGAAGTTGTCTTATGGAAAATAAAGATAATAAAAAAGTGAAGGTTCAAGTAAAAGGGCTGGTCAAGAGTTTCGGTGAGTTAGAGGTATTAAAAGGAATGGATCTGGAAGTTGCAGACGGAGAGGTCGTATGTCTGATCGGACCTTCCGGTTCCGGAAAGAGTACATTTTTAAGGTGCCTTAATCGCCTTGAAACTATCACTGGCGGAGAAGTTGTTGTCGACGGATTCGACATCACGGACAAGGGTACAGATATTAACAAAGTGAGAGAGAATATCGGCATGGTATTCCAGCACTTCAATCTGTTCCCGCACAAGACCGTACTGGAAAACATCACAATGGCCCCGGTACAGTTAAAGAAAATGACATTGGACGAAGCCAAGACTGTCGGAAGAAACTTACTGAAAGATGTGGGACTCGAAGAAAAGGCCGATGTCTATCCGGCACAGCTTTCCGGAGGACAGAAACAGCGTGTGGCGATTGCGAGAGCGCTTGCCATGCATCCTGACATCATGCTGTTTGACGAGCCGACCAGCGCGCTGGACCCGGAGATGGTCGGTGAAGTTCTAAATGTTATGAAACAGCTGGCCAAAAACGGAATGACCATGGTTGTTGTGACACATGAGATGGGCTTTGCGAGAGAAGTTGCGGACCGTATCATCTTCATGGACGGTGGATATATCGTCGAACAGGGAGAACCGCATGAGCTGCTGGCCAATCCAAAGGAACCAAGAACCATTAATTTCTTAAATCAGGTATTATAATAAACGATACAGAGCAACCGCTTCTTATGACGAAAATAAGAAGCGGCTGTTTTTATTCTATAAGGAGGTTTCTCATGAAGACAATTCTGTGTTACGGAGATTCAAATACATACGGCTATAACCCGGAAAACGGTTTCCGGTATCCATATGACTTGAGATGGACGAGTATATTAGAGAAAAATATGGAGGGACAGGCCAGGGTGATCCCGGAAGGCCTCAACGGAAGGACCACCTGCTTTGAAGACGAGATCCGTCCTGGAAGAAACGGTTTTGCCTACCTGGAGCCCTGTCTCCATTCGCATGGGCCTTTGGACCTCGTGGTACTTATGCTGGGTACCAACGATCTGAAGATCCGGTTTCAGCTGACACCGGTGGATATTGGGAAAGCCATTGAACGGCTGATCAAAAAGATATTGGAGATCACGCCTCAGAAGAGAGAGGATGGGAAACCGGCCGAAATTCTCCTGGTGTCGCCGATCCTGATCGGGGAGAATATAAGAGAAGTGGCAGATGGAGAGACAATGGGCTTTGAGCGGGCGTGTGAATATTCCAGGCGTCTGGCGCCTGTTTATAAAGAGTGGGCAGACCTTTACGGTATTCATTTTATGGATGCCGCACAGTTTGCAGAACCGTCCGAAGAAGACGCATGCCATTTGAGTGCAAAGGGGCACAGAAAGCTGGGAGAAGCCATCAGTAAGGCTTGTGAAAACATATTGGGTGCTATATAATGATTGTTATGCAAAGGCCAAAAAACGGAGGAAGAAAGATGAATTTAAAAGGAAGAAATTTTTTAACACTGAAGGACTTTACCCCGGAAGAGATCAGTTACCTGCTGGATCTTGCGGCACAGTTAAAAGAAGATAAGAAAAAAGGGATCACAGGAGATAGTTTGAAGGGTAAAAATATCGCCCTTATTTTTGAAAAACCGAGCACTAGGACGAGGTGCGCATTCACCATCGGATGTATCGATGAAGGCGGACATCCTGAATATTTAGGAAAGGACGACATCCAGCTTGGGTATAAAGAAAGTGTAGAGGATACGGCCAGAGTCCTCGGAAGAATGTTCGACGGCATCGAATTCCGGGGATTTTTACATGAAAATGTGGAAAAGCTGGCGAAATACAGCGGTGTTCCGGTATGGAACGGACTTACTGATGATTATCATCCGACACAGATTTTGGCAGACTTTCTGACTCTGAGAGAACAGTTCGGAGAATTAAAGGGATTAAACTTCGTCTTCGCAGGGGACGGACGCAATAACATGGGCAATTCGTTAATGATCGGATGTGCAAAGATGGGGATTAACTTCACCTGTCTGGCGCCTAAGAGCCTGTGGCCGAAAGAAGAATTGATCGAGCAGTGCAGAACGTATGCCAAGGAATCCGGAGCCAAACTTACCTTTACCGAAGACACCGATGCCGTGAAGGGAGCCGACTGTATTTATACCGACGTTTGGTGCTCTATGGGGGAAGAAGACAAAGCCGCAGAGAGGGTGGCTCTTCTGAAGCCCTTCCAGGTCAACGATGAACTGATGAAGAAAACAGAGAAGGATACAACCGTTGTCATGCACTGTCTGCCGGCGGTAAAAGGAAATGAAGTCACGGAAGATGTATTTGAAAAACATGCAGAAGTGATTTTTGATGAGGCGGAGAACCGCATGCATACGATTAAGGCGGTTATGGTTGCAACACTCGGGGAAAAATAAACAATGAAAGAAAAGATACTCATACGATTAAAACGATGCGGAGGCTATGTATCCGGGCAGGAATTGTGCGAAACATTCGGGGTGTCGAGAACCGCAGTCTGGAAACATATAAAGGCATTAAAAGAAGAAGGCTACGTCATTGACTCTGTGAGTAATAAGGGATATAAACTGGTGAAAAGCCCGGATATTCTTCTGGCAGAAGATATAAAGAGCAGTCTGTCAACTTCCTGGCTTGGTAAAACGGTTAAGGTGATGAAGACAGTGGATTCCACCAATCTGGAGGCGAGGAGACTCGCGGAGGCGGGGGCTTCCCACGGGACACTTGTGACGGCGGAAGAGCAGACTTCAGGGAAGGGCAGAAGAGGCCGTTCCTGGGTTTCAGTGCCGGGACAGGGTGTCTGGATGAGTTTTGTGCTGAGACCGGATGTGGAACTGGAAAACAGCTCCATGCTAACCCTTGTGGCGGCTCTGGCTGTAGAAAAAGGAATCAAAGATGCAGCAGGCATTGACGGAAAGATCAAATGGCCCAATGATGTCCTGATCAACGGAAAAAAAGTATGCGGAATCCTTACGGAACTGAGTGCTCAGATGGATGAACTGAATTATATTGTTGTAGGAATCGGGATCAATGCCAATATTGAACAATTTCCGGAAGAAGTCAGGGACAAAGCTACGTCTCTGCTTTTAGAGACGGGAAAACCTGCTGACCGGATCGCACTTCTCTGCAGAGTTTTGGAACATTTTGAGCATGATTATGAGATCTTTAAAAAAACTCAGGATTTTTCCATTCTGATGGAAGAATATAACAGTTTTCTTGCACATCGCGGACAGGAGATCAAAGTTGTAAGGGGAAATGATGAATATATCTGTAAGTCCGGGGGGATCAACCGGCGCGGAGAATTGATCGTGGAAGATTCTCTCGGACGGACCAGAGAGATTTTTTCCGGAGAAGTATCGATACGGGGAATCCACGGTTACAGTGTATAAACAGGAGGAAGTATGTATCAGGAGACCATAACTCTATGCGGTTCTAATGGATATGAAAAGAAGTATTATTTAAATGAAGATTTTGAATCCCTTCCACAGCAGATCAAGGATGAATTAAAGATTGCCTGTGTGCTGTACACAGAAGAGATCGGGGGCATTTTAACGCTTGAGTTTGATGAGGACGGGAAGCTGTCATTTAAAACGACAGCCGGGGAAAATGATTATTTTTATGATGAAATCGGAAGTGCACTGAAGATAAAAGAAATGCAGCGGGACAGAGCGGACCTCTGGCAATCGCTGGAACTGTTTTTTCGGGTGTTCTTTCTGGGAGAAGAGGTATAAGCAATGTTATTGACAATGGACGTGGGAAATACCAATATTACAGCCGGTATTTTTGTGGAGAAGGATCTGGTGGAACTGTTTCGCATCACAACGAAACTTCCGAGAACTTCAGATGAGTTCGGAATTCTGATCCGGGATATGATCGCCGCCAAGGGTTTGGATACAAAGGAGATCAGCGCTGCGATCATCGGATCGGTAGTGCCGAATATCATGTATTCTCTCACCAACGGAATCATCAAATATTTTGATGTGACTCCGGTGATCGTCGGACCCGGCATCAAGACCGGGATTAACTTGGGAAGGCTGAATCCCAGGGAAGTAGGAGCAGACCGGATCGTGGATCTTGTAGCTGCCTATGAAATTTACGGAGGGCCTACTCTGGTGATCGATTACGGGACTGCGACCACCTATGACGTGGTTACGGAAGACGGAGTATTTCTGGCCGGAGTCACCGCGCCGGGCATCCGGACCTCTGCCAATGCCTTGTGGAAGGGAGCGGCAAGGCTTCCGGAGATCGAGATAAAGACGCCGGAGAGTATACTTGCCACCAATACGATCACGAGCATGCAGGCAGGACTTATGTACGGGGTCATCGGAGAGACAAAATATATCATTGAGCAGATGAAGAAGGAAACTGGATTTGAGGACATGAAGGTTGTGGCCACTGGCGGTCTGGGAAAAATGATCTCCAGGGAGGTTCCGGAGATTAACTGTTTTGATGACACACTGACACTGAAGGGATTGCGGATTATTTATGAAAAGCAGCTGTAGACTAAACCCACTGATCATTGGAGACATTAAAATAGACCATCCTTTTTTGCTGGCCCCGATGGCTGGAGTCACGGACCTTCCTTACCGGCTGCTGTGCAAAGAAATGGGTGCGGGACTTCTCTATACAGAAATGGTCAGCGCAAAAGGTATGTATTACAATAGTCCCAATACAGGACCTTTGCTTGCAAAAGAAGAATGGGAAAGGCCCATTGCGGCGCAGATTTTTGGCTCAGAACCGGAACTGATGGCGGATATGGCTGTCCGGGTCCAGGAAATGGGCTTTGACCTTATTGACATTAACATGGGATGTCCGGTGCCGAAGATTGTAAATAACGGAGACGGATCGGCTCTGATGAAAGATCCTGTCCTTGCAGGAAAGATCATTAAAGCCATGGCAGACAGGTTAAGTGTACCGGTAACGGTGAAGATCAGAAAAGGTTTTGATGATGAACATGTAAACGCAGTGGAGATGGCAAGGATCGCAGAACAGAGCGGAGCGGCAGCAGTCGCTGTCCATGGAAGAACAAGAGAACAGTATTATTCCGGGAAAGCGGACTGGGATATCATAAGACAGGTCAAAGAAGCCGTTTCCATTCCGGTGATAGGAAACGGTGATATCAATTCACCTCTGGATGCGGAAGCGATGCTTCGGGAGACCGGCTGTGACGGCTTTATGATTGCCAGAGGAGCCAAAGGAAATCCGTGGATCTTCAAAGAACTATGTCATTATTTTGACACAGGGAAACTGATGCCGCGGCCGGAGATTGAAGAGATTATCCAGATGATTCTGAGACATGCGAGAATGATGATCGAGTACAAAGGCGAATACATCGGCATCCGGGAGATGAGAAAGCATGTCTCATGGTATACCCATGGGCTCGCCGGTGCGGCAAAGCTGAGAGATCAGGTAAACCATGCAGAGAGTATAGGGGAACTGGAGGCGATCATCAGAAATAACGGGGCGTCCTCTGTTGACAAATAAAACAGTACTGAGATATAATTTACGGATGAGCGTGTACGAACCAGACGGACAGAAGGATTGATATAAAAGGAAAGGAAGCGAAAATATGGCAGAAGCAAAAAAGAATATTCTGACTCAGGAGGGTTTAAAAACTTTAGAAGATGAATTACAGGATTTAAAGGTTGTCAAAAGAAAAGAAGTAGCCCAGAAGATCAAAGAAGCGAGAGAGCAGGGAGACTTATCAGAGAATGCTGAGTACGATGCTGCGAAAGATGAGCAGAGGGACATTGAGGCAAGAATCGAAGAATTAGAACAGATCCTGAAAAATGCAGAGGTGATCGATGAGGAATTCCAGCATGGTGTCATCAGCCTTGGCTGCCTTGTAAAGTTAGAGGACCTTACATTTAAGGAAGAAGTTACTTATCATATCGTCGGTTCCACAGAGGCCGATATCCTGAATAATAAGATTTCCAATGAAGCACCGATCGGCAAGGCACTGCTCGGGGCGAAGATCGGAGATGTGGTAGAAGTGGAAGGCGTAGGCCAGGTGAATCAATATAAAGTTTTAGACGTTAAGAGAAAGTAAGAGGGTTGGAAAGTGGCAGAACAGAACAAAGATGCGGGCGAACTTGTCAGGGTACGCAGAAATAAACTGGAAGAATTACAGAGTGCAGGGAAAAATCCGTTTGAGATCATGAAGTATGATACAACGCACCACTCTATGGAGATCAAAGATCATTTTGAAGAACTGGAAGGAAAAGAAGTGTCTGTTGCAGGCCGGATGATGTTCAAAAGGGTCATGGGAAAGGCTTCTTTCTGTAATATTCAGGATCTTGAGGGACGTATTCAGGCATATGTGGCCAGAGACGAAATCGGTGTAGAGGAATACAAGGATTTTAAAAAGATGGATATCGGAGATATCATTGGAATCAAAGGAACTGTATTTGTGACCAAAACCGGGGAAAAGTCCATCCACGCAAAAGAGGTTGTACTCTTATCAAAAAGTCTGAAGCCCCTTCCGGAGAAGTTCCATGGCTTAAAGGATACCGATGCCAGATACCGCCAGAGGTATGTGGATCTGATCATGAATGAGGAATCTAAAGACACGTTTATTAAACGTTCTAAGATCATCAGCAAGATCCGTTCTTTCTTAGACGGACAGGGATTTATGGAAGTAGAAACACCGATGCTGGTGCCGAATGCCGGGGGAGCAGCGGCCAGACCGTTTGAGACCCACTATAATGCATTGGATGAAGACGTAAAACTCCGTATTTCTCTGGAACTTTATTTAAAGCGACTGATTGTCGGCGGTCTGGAAAAAGTGTATGAGATCGGCCGGGTATTCCGAAATGAGGGTGTGGACACCAGACATAATCCGGAATTTACGCTGATGGAATTATACCAGGCGTATACAGATTATAATGGAATGATGGAGCTGACAGAAAATCTGTACCGTTACCTGGCACAGGAAGTCGTGGGAAGCACCACGATTACCTACAATGGCATTGAGATGGATTTGGGCAAACCGTTTGAAAAGATTACGATGGTTGATGCTGTAAAGAAATATGCAGGTGTTGACTTTGACGAGATCCATACGGTTGAAGACGCAAGGAAAGCTGCGGATGAACACCATGTGGAATATGAAGAGCGCCATAAAAAAGGAGATATCCTCAATCTGTTCTTTGAGGAGTTTGTGGAAGATAAACTTGTTCAGCCTACCTTTGTTTTGGATCATCCGGTGGAGATATCTCCTCTTACAAAAAAGAAGCCGGAAAATCCGGACTATGTGGAACGGTTTGAGTTTTTCATGAACGGATGGGAAATGGCAAATGCCTACTCCGAGCTTAATGATCCCATCGATCAGAGAGAACGGTTTAAGGCACAGGAAGAACTGCTTGCCCAGGGTGACGAAGAAGCAAATTCCACAGACGAAGATTTTCTGAATGCGTTAGAGATCGGTATGCCGCCGACAGGAGGCATTGGCTTTGGAATCGATCGAATGGTCATGCTGCTGACAGACTCATCAGCGATCAGGGATGTGCTGTTATTCCCAACAATGAAGTCACAGGGCGCTGCAAAGAACGAAGCAAACAATGCTGCACAGAGTGTACCGGTAGCTGCAAAGGTAGTTGTTCCGGCAGAAGAAGCAGCTGCACCGGCGAAGGTTGAGATCGATTTCTCTAATGTAGAAGTAGAACCATTATTCGAAGATATGGTTGATTTCGATACATTCAGCAAGTCAGATTTCCGTGCTGTAAAGGTTAAAGAATGTGAAGCAGTTCCAAAATCTAAGAAGCTCCTGAAGTTCGTATTAGACGACGGAAGTGGCGTAGATCGTGTGATTTTAAGCGGAATTCACGATTACTACGAGCCAGAATTCTTAGTAGGAAAGACATTGCTTGCAATCACAAACCTTCCACCACGTAAGATGATGGGAATTGATTCTTGCGGTATGATTATCTCCGCTACACACCTTGTAGAAGGAAGAGAAGGATTGAATGTTCTGATCCTTGATGATAAGATTCCGGCAGGAGCAAAATTGTACTAAGAGAAGATTTTAAGCAGAAAAAATAGCAAGTAAAAATGCTAAAAAGTAAGCCTTTAAGCCAAACTTAAGCCAATTGATGTATGGAAATATGCATTATATTTAAGAAAACAGAAAAGGTGATATTTTATTATGTAAATGAGAGAGAATGTTTGAGGACATTCTCTCTTTTTCTGCAGATGACAGAGAAATATATGAAAAAACTATTCAAATAGTGCATGAAAAGAAGCAAGATGGTTCATAAGACACGATTTAAGCGAAAAAAGTCTCATGACCATGAGAAAAATCAAAGCAAAAAGTATAATGTTGTATATAAGAAGTATTTGGTGAGAGAAGGACTCTATAGAATTTGATTTTTAATGAAAATGCTCGGTGCTGATTGTTTTTTGCATGTAGAGATTAATGTATTGAATTTAAGTGTACTCAGTAATAATTCTGTAAATACGTTAATGAGGAATATGTATTTATAAATATGACTTACAGAGATGTGAAAATGCACAAAAAATAAGAAGGGGATTTATGTGTTATGATGAAAAAATAAAAAGGGTATAGACAAAAACAGGTAATAATGGTAGTATAATAAAAAGTTTGTTATTACGTAATGGTGAGCAAGACTGTTTATTATACAAGGGGATTTTGTATTATGAGCAGTCTTTTTTTATACTTTAATGCGTTTGATCTCAGTAGATATCGGCAGGTGATGGATATTACGTAGAAATAGCTTATTACATTATTAATAGAATAGTTATTAAAGTTTGTTTAAAGGTGAGGGTAACCGTGAAAATAGTCAGAGTATTGAATACAAATGCAGTTGTTAGTATTGATCAGGAAGGACGAGAACTGATCATAACAGGAGCTGGAATCGGGTTCAAGAAAAAGAAGGGTGAAAATTTGGATGAAGCACTGGCAGATAAAACCTATTATCTAGAAAGTGTCGATGACAGCCGGAGATTACAGGAAGTAGTAAAAGAAATCTCAGAAGAATATCTGGAAATTGCAAGCCGGGTTGTAAAGACTGCGAGAGAAGAAGGACTGAAAGTCAGGGATTCCTTGTACGTGACGCTTACAGATCATATTAATTCTGCAGTTGACAGATATCGTGAGAATATAGCATTAAAAAATATGATGAAGCTTGAGATTCGCAAATTTTATCCACAAGAATATGAAATCGGATTAAAGGCGGTAAAATGGATACAGGAGCAAAACGATGAGAATCTGGGAGTAGACGAAGCCGCATTTATAGCGATGCACATTATTTCGGCAGAACTTGGAAATGGAAGTGATGTAGATTTCAATAAGATAACGGAACTGATCAATGCAGTTCTTCAAATCGTAAGAATATATTTTAAGATAGAATTTGATGAGAAGTCGATATCATATGAACGTTTCCTGACACATTTGAAATTTTTTGCAGCTAGAGTATTTGACAATACAATCTATCAGGATAGTATGCAGGAGATTTACAAAGTATTGATTGAACAGAATGAATATGTTTATTCAGGAGTCAGAAAGATTGTAGAATATATTGAAAAACAGTATTCTTGCAAATTGACAATAGATGAAAGATTATATTTATTAATACACATCAAAAGAATATTGGACGAACAATCGGAATAGATTGCAGGTTTGTTATTATTTAGTTAAGCAAGACCTGACTTAAAAGAAAGCAACGATCCCGGGAATCGTATGCTCTTTTAGGTCAGGTCTTTGTTATGTATAAAAAGTGAAAAATAAATGGAGGTAAAAAAATGAATTACGAAAGTACAGCAAAAAAGATTCTCCAGAGAGTCGGAGGAAAAGAGAATGTAATCAGTCTTGTACATTGTATGACGAGACTGCGCTTCACATTAAAAGATGAATCCTTGGTAGATGATGAAGCAGTGAAAAAGACAAAGGGTGTTATGGGAGTGATGAAAAAAGCTGGTCAGTACCAGATTATTATTGGTAATGATGTGGCAAATGTATTTGCAGAATTGAATAAACTTGGAAATTTTTCAAATGAAGCATCGAAAAAAGCACCTGAAAAACAGGAAAAACAAAGTGTATTCTCAATGTTAATGGATACAATCTCAGGTATTATGGCACCGGTAATTCCGGCAATTATCGGAGCAGCAATGATCAAAGTGCTACTTACGCTTCTGCCTATGATTGGTGTACTGAGTACAGAAGGTAATACCTATAATTTGTTAAGCGTTATGGGTGATGGGGCATTCTTCTTTATGCCGGTACTGATTGCGATGTCAGCATCAAAGAAGTTTGGAACAAATATGTATTATGCGGCTAGTATTGCATTGATCATGTTACATCCGAACTTTATTTCACTGATGAGTAATGCGAATAATGCGGGAGAGACGATAAAGTTCCTGAAATTTATTCCTGTAACATATGCAAACTATTCTTATTCAGTTATTCCAATTATTTTGGCTGTATGGTCATTAAAATATGTGGAACGACTAGTTGATAAGATTACTCCGGTAGTAACAAAAAATTTCTTAAAGCCAATGCTGGTAGTTTTGATCGAGGCACCGATTGTACTGATCGTCCTTGGACCTCTTGGAGCAATCTGTGGTAATGTATTATCGACCGTTGTGTATGCAATATATGATAAACTTGGGTTTATTGCGATTGGCCTTGTAGCAGGAGTATATCCTTTTGTCGTAATGGCTGGTATGCATCACACATTTACACCGATCAAACTTGGAATGATTGCTTCTACTGGATTTGAAAACTTTATCTGTATTGGCGAACTGTGCTCAAATATGGCACAGGGAGCTGCTTCTCTTGCAGTTGCAGTAAAAAGTAAAAACAAAGATTTCAAGCAGATAGCCGGCTCTTCCGCATTTTCCGCATTGTTTGCAGGAATTACAGAGCCAGCATTATATGGTGTAACACTTCGTCTGAAACGTCCGATGCTTGGAGCATGTATCGGTGCGGCAGCAGGTGGATTGTTTGGTGGATTTTTCCAGTTAAAATGCTTTGGAATTGCAACACCGGCAATCGTAACAATTGTCCAGTATGTGGAAAAAGGAAGACCACAGAGTTTGTTATTTGCAGCTCTTACAATTCTTCTTACTGTTGTTGTTTCGTTTATTGCGACAATGCTTATTGGATTTGAAGATATAGTAGATGAAGATGATGAATTGGATTTGTTAGAAATAGAGAATAAAGATGAGGTAGAAGCAATGGAATATGCGATAAATATTACAAGCCCTGTAGAAGGAAACGTAATACCTCTATCAGAAGTACCGGATGCTACATTTGCACAGGAAATTCTCGGAAAAGGTGTAGCAATCGTTCCCCAAAAGGGTGTGATTTATGCACCATTTGATGGAACAGTAGATGTGATGTTTGAAACAGGACATGCAGTAGGTATTGTAGGAGAAAATGGAATTGAACTTTTGGTGCATATCGGAATTGATACTGTGAATCTGGAAGGAAAATGTTTTACACCAAAGAAAGTAACAGGAGATTCTGTGAAAAAGGGCGACATATTGATTGAATTTGATATTAAAAAAATTAAAGAAGAAGGATATGATGTGACAACACCAGTAATTATTTCAAATACAGAGCAGTATGTAAATATTGAAATAACAGCAACAGGAGAAGTAACAAAGGAAAGCAACCTTATCAGAGTTCAATAAATGAAAGGAATGTAGATATGGAAGAAATAAAAGTAACAGGGTTTCCGAAAGATTTCTTGTGGGGAAGTGCTTCAGCTGCTTATCAGATTGAGGGGGGCTGGCAAGAAGATGGAAAAGGAGTGACGAACTGGGATACATTTGTACGTATCCCAGGAAAGACTTATAAAGCAACGACAGGTGATGTTGCAATAGATCATTATCACAGATATAAGGAAGATATTGCACTGATGGCAGAGATGGAATTGAAGACATATCGTTTTTCTATCTCATGGGCAAGGATTTATCCAGAAGGAAGAGGTCCTGTAAATAAAAAAGGAATTGCATTTTATCAGAATATCATCGATGAATGCTTGAAATATGGAATCGAACCGATGGTGACAATTTTTCATTGGGATCTTCCACAGGTACTAGTTGATCTGTATGGTGGTTGGGAAAGTCCGAATATTATAGAGGATTATGTGAGATATGCGAGAACCTTGTTTGAGCATTATGGAGACAAGGTAAAATATTGGATTACCTTAAACGAACAGAATATCTTTACATCTCTTGGATGGCTGACAGCACAGCATCCGCCGGGAAAATTTGATGCTCAGAAGACATTTTATCAGGTAAACCACCATGCATTTATGGCACACGCGAAAGCAGTACTTGCATATCGCGAAATGGGAGGAAAAGGTGAGATTGGTGCAAGTTTTGCTTATACACCATCTTATGCTATTGACTGCAAGCCGATGAATGCAATGGCGAAACGAGACTATGATGAGTTGAAAAACTTCTGGTGGATGGATGTATATGCATACGGAAGATATCCAAAAGCTGCGATGGCATATCTGAAGAAAAAGGGATATGCACCGGAAATAGCAGATGGAGATATGGATATACTGAAAAAAGCAGCATCAGAGATTACATTTATGGGTGTAAATTATTATCAGAGTTGTGTATGTGAATATAATCCAATGGATGGAGTAACACCATACGGTACAATGAATACGACAGGGGTAAAAGGTTCTGCACAAGAACTTGGTATGCAGGGAATCTATAAAAATCCAGCAAATCCATATCTAATGACAACCGACTGGGACTGGACGATTGATCCGATGGGGCTCAGGTTTTGCTGTCGTGAGATTACAAGCCGCTATGGTCTTCCAATCGTGATTTCCGAAAATGGTCTAGGAGCATTTGATAAAAAGACAGAAGGAAACCAGATTCATGATGAATACAGGATTCATTATCTGGAAGAACATTTAAAAGAACTGGGAAAAGCAATTGAAGAAGGTTGCGAAGTTTGGGCTTATTGTACATGGTCATTTACAGACCTTCTGAGCTGGCTGAATGGTTATCAGAAACGTTATGGTTTCGTCTATGTAGATCGGGATGAAGAAGAAGGCGGAACACTGAATCGTTATAAAAAAGATAGTTTTTACTGGTATCAGGATGTTATAAAAACTGATGGTGAGAACTTATATAAGTAAAAAACTAGTTCTGCTCGTCTTACTATTTTAATTATAATTGCAATCAAAAATCGTTGTTCATTTTGTCGCTAAAGTTTAAGAATTACACCTATAAAATGCGAGAAATCTTGTCCATATTGTGGATATAAAATAGAGTAAGTGGTAAAGAAAAATTCAGTTTTATTGTTTTCTTATTAAGATTTGTAAAAACTAAATATAGAATGATCGACGAAGATAGATAAAATAAATATACTCCTATGATTTCAATTTTGAAGTCATAGGGGTATTTTTTGTGCAGAAAAATAAAAAATTTCTTTTTTCACCCTGTATTTTCCCCTCTGAACCTTTCGTTATGTGAAGGCAAATAAATAAAATTCATTTTTTATTTGTAAAAAGCCCTCTCTACGTTCTGATATATGAGGAACAAATTACATTTGCCTTAAAAGAATCGGGCCTGATTCAAGAACAAAGAAAAAAACGAAAAGAGAAAGGAGAAATTACATGAACAAAACAATTTTAATGGGAAGACTGACAAAAGATCCGGAGGTGAAATATCTCCAGGATGAAAATAGTACTGCAATGGCAAGATACACGCTGGCAGTAGACAGACGATATCGAAAAGATGGAAAGGCAGAAACAGATTTTATTTCTTGTGTCACCTTTGGGAAGAATGCTGAGTTTGCGGAAAAATATCTGAAAAAAGGCTTGAAGATTTTAGTAAGCGGACGGATTCAGACTGGAAGCTATGTGAATCAGGAGGGAAATAAAATTTATGCCACCAATGTGATCGTAGAAGAACATTATTTCGCAGAAGGGAAGAAACTGTCAGGAGCAGAAAAGAAAGAAGATACCGATCCGGATGGATTTATGAATCTTTCAGACGGAGAAGAACTTCCGTTTGAGTAAGAAAAACTCGGATGCTGAAAGCAGAAGAGCGCACTTATATACCTTACAAGGTATGTGCGTCCTACGGAGTTTGCATCTTTCTGAAAGGGAATTCCGAAAGTGTTTGCGGATGATCCATCCGAAGAAGGGTTTCCCTTCCGGCAGAAATGCCTATCCCGTAACAGAGAAAATTGAAGAGTTGAAAAAGGAGAAAAAGAACTATATGGCAAAGAAGAAAACATTTCAGGAATATACCCAGGAAGCACTTCTTGAGATTGAAAAAACAGAAGCTGCATTGAAACAGGCAAAGCTTGAGAAGGAGCAGGCAGAGCATAGGATCCAGAGATCCTTGAACTATCTAGATACACAGAAAAAGAGAAAGGCACGAACCCATCTGTTGATTCAGAAAGGAGCAGCCATAGAAGCAATCTGTAAAGATACCAAATATCTGACCGAGGCGGAATTTTATCAGCTGATGGATGAACTTCTTCATGATCCCGCTTGTAAGTTTTGTGATGTCGTTCATGAAATGGTTCGTGGACGGGCGGAAACAGCAGAAGCGAAGGAACGAGAATTCGCAGAAGAGGAAGCACTCTTAAAGGCAATGCAACGAGGCAAATTGCCACAGGGAGATGAGTAAGATGGGATGTTATCACTTTCATCTGAATCAATTATCCAGAGGAAAAGGACAGTCTGCCATTGCCAGTGCTGCTTACCGAGCCGGTGCAAAACTGGAATGTACTTATTATGGAGAAGTAAGTGATTATACGAGAAAAGGCGGTGTGGTATTAGCGGAAATCCATCTTCCCAAACAGGCTCCGGAGAGATTCAAAGACAGGGAGAACCTTTGGAATGAGGTGGAATGGATCGAAGGGAATAAGAAAGCACAGCTGGCACACAGCTTTGATATTGCTTTGATGAATGAGTTTTCTATGGAAGAAAATATTGAGCTTGCAAGAAGATTTGTGGAAGAACAGTTAGTCGCAAGAGGAATGATCGCAGATCTGGCAATCCATGATCCGAAGAAGGCAAAGGATAAAATTCCCAATCCCCATATGCACATCATGGTTCCCATCCGCCCTTTAAAGGAAGATGGTGTCTGGGGACAAAAGCAAAAAAAGGTTCCAGTACTGACACCGGATGGACAGCCGGTGTTGAATCAGAAAGGACAACCGGTATTTCGAGCGGTACATACAACGGATTGGAGCAGGAAAGAAACCTTGGAAGAACTGAGAAATGCCTGGGCGAAGATGTGCAACGAATTGTATGAAGAAAAAGGACTTACAGAAAGAGTCGATGCTAGATCTTATGAGGAACGGGGGATTGATAAGATTCCGATGGTGCATGAGGGACCGAATGTACAGGCAATGGAAGCAAGAGGAATTTCAACTGCACTGGGAAGTTTAAACCGACTTATCCGTGCGTTGAATGATATGAAAGAACGGGCAAAGAATCTTCTTCAATGGTCTTTGCTTCGACAAAGCCAGTTGATGGAACGGATGTTGTTCTTACATCAGCCAACCTTAGCGGATTATCTAAGAAACTATTATGACAAGAGAAATGCAGTTGCAGAATCCTACGCTTATGGAACGCAAAAGGCAAAGAATACGAATCTGAAACAATTTGCAGAGACGATCCGTTTTCTGGAAGAGCAGGATGTGAGAACACCAGAACAGCTGACAGAGAAAATCCAGGAATTAGATACTCAGCTAAAAGAGGTAAGTCAGCGGTTGAATCAACAACTGTCTGCTCTGCGAAGTGTCAACAGCAACCTTTATGCGATGAAAGAGTATTTTGAAACAAGACCTGTTTATCTGGAATTAAAGAACAAATATTTTGGCAGGGAAAAATTCAAAGAGAAACATAAGAAGGAACTTAGCGGATATTATCGTTCGGAAAGGATCTTAAAAGAAAACCTGGATCCAAGTGGGAAGATTCCAGAAGGACAATGGAAACGAGAAGCCGCTAGTTTATCAGAAGAGATAGCTGCTTTACGAAAAGAAGATAAACGGATCCATGCGATGTTACGAAAGTATGAGGGGATCAAAAATAATGTGGAGGCTTTGATGGCAGAGGAAGGCGAAGGTGTCTCTCTTCCAGAAACAAACAAAAGGGAGCAATCCACAGAAACAAAAGAAGTAGTGAGAACCATGAAACCAAAGAAGAAACATCATGGAATGGAGTTATAGGAGGAATTTTAGAAAATGGAAGAATATACAAGAGAACAGATTCAAAGAGCAGATGATACCGATTTATATGTTTTCCTTTCTGGGAGAGGAGAACAGTTCAAACGATGTGGAAAGGAATACAGGTGGTTACGACATGACAGTGTGATGATCAACAAGAACGAATGGTATCGTTTCAGTCAGAATAAAGGCGGTCATGCCATCGATTTTATGAAAGAATTCTACGGTCTTTCTTTTGCAGAGGCAGTTAAAGAATTATTAGGAGAAGAGGGAGTTGGAGAAACCAACAGAAGAACGGCGAAGGAAGATGCAGGCAGACAGAAGGTGTGCCCCATCCCCTTGCCTGGATTGGAACTGCCAGAAAGAAATGAAAGCTGTGAGATTGCAAGGAAGTATCTCATTGAACAGAGAAAACTATCGGAACAACTGGTAGATCAGATGATTGAAAAGGGGGATATTTATGAAAGTAAAAACTATCACAATGTGGTGTTCGTTGGAAGAAATAAAGAACAGAATCCCAGATATGCAGCTATGCGGGGAACCGATGAGAACCGATATCGTGGGGAAGCAAGAGGTTCGGAAAAAGCCTATGGATTTGGCCATATAGGAACGGATGAAAAACTATTTGTGTTTGAATCTCCCATTGATCTTTTGTCTTATATCACTGCAGTTCCGGAAGAATGGGAAAAGCATAGTTATATTTCCCTAGGAGGATTGAGTGAAAAAGCAATGAAACGGATGTATACAGAATATCCTCATATCCATTCTATCTACTTGTGTCTGGATAATGATGAGCCTGGAAATGAGAGATGCAGGCAGTTTGTTTCTCTTATTCCGGAGGAACTGAGTGTGTACCGATTAGAACCGGTGAAGAAAGACTGGAATGAATGTCTGGTAGCAGAAGTTCCGGTAGAAAATATGGCAAAGCAGATGTGTTGGAGAGATGCCAGGGAAAAACCAGTTCCGGTCATGAAAATGTCGGAGGTTGAGGAAACGGTGGTTCAGTGGTTATGGTATCCCTTCATTCCCTTTGGAAAGGTTACTTTGATCCAGGGGAATCCGGGAAAAGGAAAAACATGGCTTGCAATGGCAATCGCCGCATACTGTACGAATGGAAAAGAACTTCCCAATGCACTTCCCATAGAACCCTTTAATGTGTTGTATCAAACAGCAGAGGATGGGATAGCAGATACCATTAAGCCTAGATTAGCAAAATGTGGTGCAGATATGACAAGGGTGCGCTTCATCAATGAAGATGAAAAACAGCTTTCTATGACGGACGATCGGATTGAAAAAGCTATCCGCCAGAACAATGTACGCCTCATGATCATGGATCCCATACAGGCTTATCTGGGAGCCAATGTGGATATGAACCGGGCAAATGAGATCCGTCCCTTATTTCGACATCTCAGTACGATTGCAGAGAGAACTGGATGTGCCATTGTTCTCATTGGACATTTGAATAAGTCATCGGGAAGTCAGAGTGATTACCGTTCCCTGGGATCCATTGATATCGCAGCGGCAGTACGAAGCATCTTATTTGTAGAAAAGGTGGAAAAAGAGAAGGAACAGGATATTCGAGTGGTATATCAGCAAAAGGATTCTCTTGCTAAGAAGGAAAATCCGGTAGCGTTTTCTTTAGGAGAAGAAGGCTTAAAATGGTTAGGAGAATATGATATATCCATTGAAGATCTGCTGATGGGGAAAGCAGGAACGAAAAAGGAAACAAAACTGGAAAAGGCACAGAAGTTGATCCTGGAGTTATTAACCAAACGAAAAGTGATGTGTTTAGAAGAATTAGAGGCAGAACTACTAGCCTATGGGATTTCTTCTAGAACAGGAAGAGATGCAAGAAAACAGCTGGAAAACAGATTGAGCTACGACTGGTGTCAGGGAAGAAAAACAGTTGCGTTGACAATAGAATAAAGGATGACATTGGCAAAAAACTACTTTGGCATTGGCAGTCTTTATAGATACCTTTGCCAGCCGCCAATGTCAAAAGGATAATAAATGAACAATAGGAGGAAATGCGAATATGAAAAATGAAGTACCGATTTGGGAAAAAAGTAATTTAACGTTGGAAGAAGCGGCCGCTTATTCTGGGATAGGTATTAATAAATTGAGAAAATTAACAGACAGAGAAGATTGCAGATTTGTTTTATGGAATGGAAGCAAACGTTTGATTAAGAGAAAAGGTTTAGACGAATATACTGAAAAAATGTATTCCATTTGAGGCGAAATTAACAAAGTACTTTTTTCTGGGAGAAAAGGTACTTCGCAAAAGGGTGATGATTTGCTATGATAAATAAGAAGATATCACCCTTTTCTGTTTGGATGAAAGGAGAAAAGCAGTTTGACAGGAAAAGGGGTAAATACAAAAAATAATAAGCGTAAGGATAAAAATAGGATTGTACTACGCACAGGAGAAGGGCAACGACCGAATGGAACCTATGAATATCGATGGACAGATGAAGAACATAAGAGACGCAGAGTTTATGCAAAAACGCTAGAAGAACTTCGAGAAAAAGAAGAGGAAATACTGAAAGATAGAAATCATGGAATAAAAGCAGAGGCGAGATATAAAACATTAAATGAACTTTTCGATGTATGGAAACAATTGAAAAGGGGATTAAAAGATAATACTTTTCAAAATTATCAGTATGTATACAATATGTTTGTTCGTCCAGGTTTTGGTAAAAATAGAATTTCAGAAATAAAAAAATCAGATGTAAAACGATTTTATAATCTTTTGGCAGATGAAAGATGCTTAAAAGTCTCAACAATCGACAGTGTTCATACGGTTTTGCATCAAGTACTTGATATGGCGGTAGATGATGATTATCTTCGTGCAAATCCATCAAACAATGTATTGAAAGAATTAAAACAGTCCCATGTATTTAAAACAGAGAAGCGAAAGGCACTAACTAGATCAGAACAAGAATTAAAATAGTGATCTATATAAACATTGGTATCCGATTATTGCGGTTATGGTTGGAACAGGGCTTCGGGTTGGGGAGGTGACTGGTTTAAAATGGTGCGATATAGATCTAGATGGTGGAATGATAGATGTAAATCATACGCTAGTTTATTATAATCATCGAGAGACAGAAGGTAAGAAAGGATGCTATTTTACAATTAATACACCAAAAACAGAAGCAGGAAATCGTCAAGCCCCAATGTTAGATTTTGTAAAAGAAGCATTTTTAATGGAGAGAAAATTTCAAGAAGAAAATGATATCCACTGTGAAACAATTATTGATGGATATACGGATTTTATTTTTGTAAATCGTTTTGGAAAAGCACAACATCAGGGAACTTTAAACAAAGCTATCCGAAGAATTATTCGCGATTGTAATGACAAAGTTCTTCTTGAAGATGAAAATCCAGAAGTTTTATTACCACATTTTAGTTGCCATTCTTTACGGCATACATTTACAACAAGAATGTGTGAGGCTGGGGTTAATATTAAAGTAATACAAGATGCGCTTGGGCATTCGGATATTTCGACCACATTGAATATTTACGCAGATGTTACAAAAGAGACTAAAAAGAAGGAATTTATTGGTCTAGATGAGTGGTTTCAAAAAGAGGCATAGTAGTACATCTCTATTAAGCCATTAAGCCAAAAGTTAAGCCGACAGGCAAAATAGTTATAAAGAGCTAAGTAGAAATATGAAAATGAAAAATATTTGCCATACAAATAAAGTAGGTTTTTGAATAGAAATAAAAGGTTATATAAATGTTCGGGCAGTGTTCCCGACAATGAAGTCACTGGATGCCAAGAAGGGCGGGGCAAAGGCGGAAAAAGCTGCTGCAGCAGAGGAAAAAACGGCTGAGAAAGTTGATTTTTCCAATGTAAAAATCGAGCCGCTTTTTGAAGAAATGGTTGACTTTGACACTTTCAGCAAGTCCGATTTCCGTGCCGTGAAGATCGAGGCATGTGAGGCGGTTCCGAAGTCAAAGAAGCTTCTGAAATTCACTCTGAATGACGGAACAGACCGGAAACGCACGATTTTAAGCGGTATTCACGAGTATTATGAACCAGAAGAACTGATTGGAAAGACAGCAGTCGCAATCGTAAATCTGCCCTCAAGAAAGATGATGGGTATTGATTCTGAGGGTATGCTGATTTCAGCAGTACATGAGGAAGATGGCAGAGAGGGATTAAATCTGCTGATGGTAGATGACCGGATCCCGGCGGGAGCAAAGCTGTATTAAATCTTCAAGCTTTTTAAAATAAACCCCATCTTAGTACAGATAAATATATAGTACTACAAGGACACTTTTCTAAAAAATATGTTAGAGAGGTGTCCTTTTCTGTTATGGCCAAGAAATAGAAATTGAAAGAATTTTTAGTCAAAGTCAAAAAGTAACGAAAAAAGGAGATGTGGAATAAAATGTATTACGAAGATAAATAAAGGAAGAAATATTGTGTTAGCAACATCTATTATCATTATCTTGGCTGTTGTAGCAGCGGCTGTGCTGATTTGCCCCGTCATATTGGGGCATAGGAGAA
>OAWA01000403.1_pt1 | contig 33255 bp, 30 predicted proteins | sample 1516971 | NCBI WGS metagenome assembly OAWA01 (sample SAMEA2580097, study PRJEB22360) | human gut metagenome | biome: human gut; feature: human-associated habitat; material: faeces | place: Denmark | collected 2008/2010
CTTCTCTTAAGAAATTTTCAAGGTTGTTGTCTATTGTTTAATTATCAAGGTTCTTTGTTGTTTCTTTTCTCCAGAAGCAACTCTGATATTTTATCATGTTGTTTTCTGTTTGTCAAGAACTTTTTTGTTTTATTTTTTGTGATTCTTTTCAAACTTTCGCTTGTTTCGAATCAGCCTTAATATATTATCACGTGTATCTTCGTTTGTCAACACTTTTTTGAATCTTTTTAAATCCATTTTGATAATACATTTTAGTGCATAGGCACTAAACGGAGAAAGAGGGATTTGAACCCTCGCGCCGGTTTCCCGACCTACACCCTTAGCAGGGGCGCCTCTTCAGCCTCTTGAGTATTTCTCCTCGCCTGAATTTCTGTAATATCTTACAGCATTTATTCAGTTGTGCACCAACAGTGCATATGTGATTATACTAGACTGTTGTCACAATGTCAATGTCTAAATTCAAACTTTTTTATTTTTCTTTGATTTGTTGTTATGTCCGCCCTTAGTGTTCCATTTTCATGTGCAATTGTCGTGCTTATTCAAAAGGAATCACAGCTCCGTCATAGGTTTTTTCGATATATTCTTTAATCTCATCTGATTTCAATGCCTTTACAAGAGCCTGTATCTTTTCCTCTTTTTCATTTCCCTCTTTTACTGCAATAATGTTTACATATGTTTTTGCAGCCTCAGAATCTGATTTTTCATATGCAAGCGCATCTTTGGCTACAGAATATCCTGCTTCCAGCGCATAGTTTCCATTTAGTACTACATATGCAGTTTCTCCGGTCACTCTTGCTACCTGTGCAGCTTCCAGTTCTACAATTTCTACATTATATGGATTTTCTTCAATATCATTTACTGTTGCATTGAGTCCTGCCCCGTCTTTTAATGTGATGATTCCATTGTCCTGTAAGAGAAGCAATGCTCTGGCTTCATTTGTCGTATCATTTGGCACTGCGATTTTATCACCTTCGGAAATTTCATCCAGACTCTTTTTTGTTCCTGGATAAATTCCAAATGGCTCATAATGGATATCTCCTGCATCTACCAGATGAGTTCCTTTTTCCTCATTGAAACTTTCCAGATATGGCACATGCTGGAAATAGTTTGCATCAAATTCTCCGCTCTCTACAACTTCATTTGGCTGCACATAGTCATCAAACACTGTCACTTCCAGCTGATATCCTTCTTTTTTCAGAATCGATTTTGCCTGTTCCAATATTTCAGCGTGTGGAGTTGCAGATGCTGCTACTTTAATCGTCTTTGCATCTTCACTGCTGCCTTTCTCCTCTGCTTTTGAATTACTTTGGCATCCTGTCAGTACTCCTAATGTTAAGATTCCTGTTAATATAATTGCTGTTACCTTTTTCATATTCTCTCTCCTTTTCCCTTTTGTTTTTGCTGTTTTTCTATTTTCTTTTATCCAGTACAGATGCAGCTTTCATTCCCGCCGACTGGAAAATCTGAACCAGTATCACAAGCAGAACAACTGTCACGATCATGATTTCAGACTGATATCGATAATATCCATAACGGATGGCGATATCTCCCAGTCCACCGCCGCCTACAGTTCCTGCCATAGCTGAGTATCCGAGGATCGTTCCTATTGCAATTGTCGCTCCTGTGATCAGAGATGTTCTTGCTTCTACGAGAAGAACCCTGGTGATAATCGTGAAATTTCCTGCTCCCATTGCTTTTGCAGCCTCAATCACTCCCTCATCCACTTCTTTAACCGAAGATTCCACCATTCTTGCAATAAACGGCACTGCTGCCACCACCAGTGGAACAATGGTTGCTGATGATCCGTAGCTTTGCCCCACGAGCAATCTCGTGAGCGGTATCACAAGGATCAAAAGAATCAGAAACGGGATGCTTCTCACAATGTTTGAAATAAGATCTAATATCTTATATAACACTGCATTCGGTTTCAAACCGTCTTTATCTGATACTGCCAGGCAGATTCCCATTGGGAGACCAAAGACATATCCCAGAATCGTAGATGCCAGTGTCATATATAAAGTTTCTTTTACTCCATTTAAAATCATTAAGATCACGTCTTCACTCCACATCATCCGTCACCTCCTCCAGTTCAATGCCACATGTTTTTAAATAGTTCTGCATTTCCTCTGCCTGTCTGCTGTCTCCTGCAAACTCCAGAATCATTTCGCCTTTTGCAACACCTCCGATATTTCTTGTGTCTGCCCGCAGAATGTTGACCGGTTCCCGGAACTTTAAGATCATATTAGCGATCACTGGCTGGAACGCCGAATTTTCTGAAAATACAATTCGTACTTTTCTGCCGCTCTGAATCAGATCTTTTGTATTGCCGGAAGATTCTGCTCTGCTGATATCATCTCCTTCATCTTTTCGGATTAATTCTCTTGCCACATCTGATTTTGGATGACTGAATATCTCGGACACACTTCCTGTCTCCACAATTTCTCCTGATTTCATGATCGCTACATGAGAACAGATTTTTCTGACCACAGACATCTGATGGGTAATGATCACGATCGTAATATTAAATTTCCGGTTGATTTCCTGTAACAATTCCAGAATCGATGCTGTTGTCTGTGGATCCAAAGCGCTTGTAGCTTCATCACATAACAAGATTTTAGGCGATGTTGCAAGTGCTCTTGCAATTGCAACTCTCTGTTTTTGACCACCTGATAATTGAGAAGGAAATGCATTTGCTTTTTCCTTCAATCCTACGATTTCCAGAAGTTCTTCCGCTTTTTCTCTTGCTTCCTTTTTCTTTTTGCCCTGGATATACATCGGAAAACACACATTTTCCAGTACTGATTTCTGCATCAGAAGATTAAAATGCTGAAAGATCATTCCAATCTGTTCTCTTTGCTTTCTCAGTTCTTTCTCTTTCAGCCCGCCCAATGCACGTCCTTTTATCAATACATTTCCGGATGTAGGCTGCTCCAGAAAGTTCATACATCGTACCAATGTACTTTTTCCTGCTCCTGACATTCCGATAATTCCGTAAATTTCTCCTGATCTTATTGTCAAGCTTACATTTTTTAACGCCTGAACAGTTCCTTCTTTGGAAGAATATGTTTTGGACACATTTTCAATTTTAATTTCCGCCATTGCTTTTTCCTTCCATTTTTTATTCGTTTTCCCTTATTCTGTTTGGGATGTATTTAACTATATCATTTTAGTTGGAAATGTGTTAATTCTAAAAAAATACAGCCAGTAATAGTTTTTTCCTATTACTGGCTGTGATATTTTAATTGATATCCAACGTTTTGTCTTTATATTTTGATATTTCTTCCAGATATTTTTTCCCGAGTGGACTGATTGCAACTCCGCTTCTGACCAAGTATCCAATGGTCATCACTTCATCTGATTTCAGCTTTACTGCACAATACTCTTCCCCGTTAAGTTCCTCGCAGATGATACCGGAACATAAGGTATATCCATTCAATCCTACCATAAAATTCAGAATCGTCGCCCGATCATCTACCTTGATCAGCTGCTTATATTCAAATGTACTCAGCACTTCTTCTGCAAAATAAAAGGAATTGTACGTCCCTTGTTCAAAAGACAGACAAGGGTATTCATTTAGCTCTTCCAGTTCAATTTCTTTCCGGTTTGCCCAGGGATGTCCTTTCCACATATACACATAAATACTGCACTTAAGAAGTTCATGAAATTCAAGATTACACTCATGGAATAATTTTGTCAGTACTTTCCGGTTAAACTCATTGACATACAGAATCCCGATCTCACTTTTGAAATTCTTAACGTCCTGAATCACGTCATATGTTTTTGTTTCATGAACAGCAAACTCGTATTCTTCCATGCCGAACTGTCTCACCATCTCTACAAAGGCATTTACTGCAAATGTATAGTGCTGCATTGATACGCTGAATTTCTTTTTTTGATTTTCTTTTTCCACGTATTTGGATTCGATCAGCTGGTACTGCTCCACAACCTGCCTGGCATACCCGATAAATTCCTCGCCCTCCGGCGTAACAGACACGCCTCTGTTGGTTCTTCGAAACAGATCAATCCCAATTTCTGTCTCCAGTTCTTTGATTGCTGAGGATAAGCTCGGCTGGGAAATAAACAGTCTTCTCGCCGCTTCATTCATAGATCTGGCATGTGCAACAGTGATCGCATATTTTAACTGTGTTAATGTCATTGTATTTCAGCCCTTTCCGGACAATTTTCATCAATTATTTTCTGGATACGGTCATGTACGATCTCTGCAATCTCCGTAGTTTTCATATTTTTGTATTCTTCATAATACAGCGGTTCTAAAAAGTGTACCTGTACCGTAACCTGACTGATTGTTTTCGTATCGAATGGTTTAAAAGAATCAATCAATGCAACCGGAACAATCGGACATTTTGCTTTGGTTGCAGATTTAAAGCTTCCGCCTTTGAAGGAGCCGATCTGATTTCCATTTTTAGAACGGGTTCCCTCGGCAAAAATCAGATAGTTCTTTCCATTTTGAACTTCCTTTGATACATCAATGATCACCTGCATAGACTGCCTGATATCTTCCCGGTCTATCATATATGCATGCATACAGGAAAAGACCTGCTTTAAAAACGGAACATCCTTTACTTCTTTTTTGGCTACTACAGAAAACGGATATGGACATGCGTCTAATATAGCCAGCACATCATACATTCCCTGATGGTTCGGAAAAAACATAAATCCGTTCTCTTTTGGAAGATTTTCTGCACCATGTTCTTCTATTTTTACATTTCCGCCTTTGTTGGCACGAAAAACAATCCACTTTAAAAACTTAACATGTTCTTCCAGTGTATAGTTTTCCGGGTGTGCCGCTCTGTGACACAATTTGATCCACATGTACGGAACCAGTAAGATATTCCGAAACACCATTAATAAAATACGTTTCATTTTTTCTGCTCCTGAAATTACTCATTTTTATAGGTGCAATACTCTTTGATTGCACTTTCATATAAATTATTGCCCTCACTGTCTATGACAACGATTACCGGAAAGTTTTCTACCTGAAGCTCTCGAATTGCTTCTGTCCCCAGATCATCATATGCAACAACTTCTGATTTTGTGATACATTTTGACAGCAACGCTCCTGCGCCTCCTACTGCCGCAAAATAGACTGCACCATTTCTGATTACAGCATCAATCACATCCTGTGTTCTTTTTCCTTTTCCGATCATCGCACCCATCCCAAGATCCAGAAGCTGTGGTGTATATTTATCCATGCGGCTGGCCGTTGTCGGACCTGCAGAACCGATAGGACGTCCTTCCCTTGCCGGAGACGGTCCCATATAATAGATAATCTGATCCTGGATATCAATCGGAAGATCTTCCTGATTCTGCAGTGTTTCATACATTCTTTTATGCGCAGCATCCCGCGCTGTATAAATAGTTCCTGTAATATATACATAATCTCCTGATTTCAGAGTTTTTAATTCTTCTTTTGAAATCGGAGCCTGCAAATGTCTTTCCATAATGCTTTCCTTTCTGTTTTTCTTTTAAAGTTTACGAACGACATGTCTGTTTACATGACAGCAGATATTGATTCCTACCGGAAGCCCTGCAATATGTGTCGGATATGTATTGATATTAACTGCAAGCGCAGTAGTTGTTCCTCCAAGCCCTCCGGGTCCGATTCCAAGGCTGTTGATTTTCACAAGCATCTCCTCTTCCATGTCTTTTACATATGGAATGTCAGAATGTACCCCCACTTCTCTTGTCAGAGCTTCTTTTGCCATCAGCGCACATTTTTCAAAGGTTCCCCCGATTCCTACTCCAACTACCATCGGAGGACAGGCATTCGGACCGGCGTCCCTGACTGCCGTCAGAATCGCATGTTTTACTCCCTCAATACCTTCTGCCGGCTTCAACATAAATACACGGCTCATATTTTCGCTTCCAAATCCTTTTGGTGCTACTTTTATCTTCACCTTATCTCCCGCAACGATTTTGGTATGGAGCACTGCCGGTGTATTATCTTTTGTATTTTCACGGATTAATGGATCTTTTACCACAGATTTTCTTAAAAAACCTTCTGTGTACCCCTGTCTGACCCCTTCATTGACTGCCTCTTCCAGAAGGCCACCCTCCAGATGCACATCCTGTCCGATTTCCAGAAATATAACTGCCATTCCGGTATCCTGACAGATTGGAATCATATCATCAGCCGCAATTTTTAAATTTTCCTGCAGCTGTCCCAATATCTGTTTTCCAAGCGGTGATTTTTCGTCCTGCTCCGCCTGTTTCATTGCTGTGTCCATATCTTTTGACAGATAGTGGTTTGCTTCAATACACATTTCTTTGATATTTTTTGAGATTTCTCTCACATCAATTGTACGAATCATAATGCCTCCTAGAATTTTTTACAATCATCAGGTTTCTGTTTTCACTATCCAGTATTATAGTATAGTTCCTTCAAAATTGAAACAAAAAAAGAGAGCCGGATGCTCTCTTTTGAGGTTCCGGCTCTCTTTCGGGAAGGGGGTGATACAATCCAGTTATCCTATTTTTCTTGATTTTCGATAAATGATCGCTCCTACAATAATGTTGAGTGAGATCAGCAGTCCAATCACCCATTTTGCATAGTCGTTATCAAAATCACCAGTCTTGACTGCTGGAACCAGGGCTTTACATACTACACATCTTCCATCACGATATATGTGTCCTGTTACTGCAATCGTCACCTTCTCCAGTGTTGTTTCGTTCTTTCCATCTTTATCCAGATATAATTTTCCGCAAGTCTCACACCGGTAGTATGCTTTATTTCCGGCTTCTGTACATGTTGGTTTCTTCTCCGATACTGCTGTCATGCTGTGCTCATGTGGTTTTACATAATCCGGATCGATCTCGCCGCAAACAGTACAGATTCCGTCCTGATACTGATGTCCCGTCGGAGGAAGCGTAATCTCTTCTACCGTTGTCTCCTCTGTTCCCGCCTTGTCGAGATACAGCTTTTTGCAGGACTGACACTGATAGCAGGCTTTATATCCGGCTTCTGTACATGTCGGCAGTTTTTCCTGAACCACCAGCATATCGTGCTGATGCTCTTCTGACTGTCTTGCCGTGAACGAGAATGTTACAATCCGATACCATCCATTCTCTGATTCTTCAACCTTTGGTGTTCCCTGTACTTCATTTCCAGGAAGCACAGTAATCAGCTCCGGCGCTGCGAATTGATATCCTTCTTTTGCTTCATATGTTACATGAAGCTCATACTCACCTTCCTCAAATTTATCTGTTGACAGTAACGTGTTTTCTCCGTTCTTCGTCGTCCATTCAACCATATTGATAAAATAGTGTGCACCGGCAGGAACCTCTAATTCATATGACGGCATTTCTCCGATGACCGGCCAGGTTATATGATTTGTATTGATGATCGTAATCTCTTGTCTTCCCTCAGCCGGATTTTCATCACTTGTTTCCGCCGCCTCTGCAACTGAAAAAATCATAACTGCAAACATACAAACTGCTAAAGGTAGTGCCAGCCAACTCTTTGCCTTTTTCATAATCTCACGCTCCTCTCCCTGATTTCATTTTAATCATTGGTTTTCTGGTTTCCTTTGTGTACACTTTATTTTGTTATATGGTTCTTTTTTCTTTATTATACTGCAATTCTCTGTTTTTATCTATATTTTCTTTATATTATTTATTTTTTTCATATTTTATCTGATTATTTACCTTAAAAAAAACCTCCGCATATCATGCGAAGGCTTTTTCTCTTTATTCTTCTATTGGAGTTTCTGTCTCTTCCTCATCCTCAGAAATTTCGATTTCTTCTCCATCGATCTCTGCAGATGCTTTTCTTACTTTTGCGATACTTGCAACTTTTTCATTCTCAGGCAGATTGATCAGTTTTACACCGGATGTGATTCGTCCGTATACAGAAATGTCAGAACACTTCATACGGATCACGATTCCTTCCGTATTGATCATCATGATCTCGCTGTCTTCATCGACCGCTTTCATGCCGACCACATCGCCTGTTTTTTCCGTGATCTTATAGCATTTTACACCTTTTCCACCACGGTTCTGTCTTGTAAATTCATCCATATCGGTAAGTTTGCCCATACCTTTTTCAGATGCAATGAGCAGATATTTTCCTTGATTGCTGATCTGCATTCCGATCACTTCATCATGATCTCCAAGGTTCATGCCGCGCACTCCCATAGAAACACGGCCTGTCGGACGCACATCCTTCTCACTAAACCGGATACACATACCGTATTTTGTAACCAGGATCACATCCTGTTCATCATCTGTAATCTTCACTTCGATCAGTTTATCATCTTCTCTGAGAACGATCGCAGCCAGTCCGGTTTTTCTGACATTTGCATAATCTTTGATCGGAGTCTTTTTCACAAGACCTTTTTCTGTTGCCATCAACAGATACTGTCCATCCTCGTACTCCCGGATTGGAATCATTGCTGTGATCTTCTCATCCGGCATCAGCTGCAGCAGATTGATGATCGCCGTACCACGCGCAGTTCTGCTTGCTTCCGGAATCTCATAGCCTTTCAGACGATACACACGTCCTGTATTTGTAAAGAACATGATATAGTGATGTGTTGTCGTAATAAACAGTTCCTTGATATAGTCATCATCCAGGATCTGCATTCCTTTGATTCCTTTTCCGCCTCGGTTCTGACTCTTGAATGTATCCATGGACATTCTCTTAATGTATCCCATTTTTGTCATGGTGATCACCACATTTTCTCTTGGGATCAGATCTTCCATGGAAATATCAAACTCATCAAATCCGATGGATGTTCTTCTCTCATCTCCATATTTCTCGGAAATGACAAGAATCTCCTTTTTGATCACACCAAGAAGCAGTTTTCGGTCAGCAAGGATCGCTTTTAATTCCCCGATCTTCTTCATCAGTTCTTCGTACTCTGCTTCCAGCTTCTCACGCTCCAGACCTGTCAGTGCGCGCAGACGCATATCTACGATCGCACTTGCCTGTACTTCTGTCAGGTCAAATCTGGCCATCAACTCTTCCTTGGCAGTCTGAACATTCTTAGATCCGCGGATAATCCGGATTACCTCATCAATGTTATCCAGTGCAATCAGTAATCCCTGTAAAATATGAGCACGCTCTTCTGCTCTGTTCAGCTCATACTGTGTTCTTCTCGTCACAACCTCTTCCTGGTGCTTCAGATAATGCTTCAGCATATCCAGGATATTCATGACTTTTGGCTCATTGTTGACTAAAGCCAGCATGATCACACCGAAGGTATCCTGCAGCTGTGTATGTTTATAAAGCTGGTTTAAAATTACATTCGGATTGACATCTCTTCTCAATTCGATACAGATGCGCATTCCCTCACGGCTGGACTGATCGCTTAAATCGGTGATCCCATCTACCTTTTTATCACGTACCAACTCTGCGATCTTCTCGATCAGTCGGGCTTTATTTACCATGTATGGCAGCTCCGTTACGATAATCCTGTTCTTACCGTTTGCCATTGGTTCAATATTGGTAATCGCACGCACACGGATCTTACCGCGTCCTGTGCGGTATGCTTCTTCAATTCCTCTTGTTCCAAGAATCTCTGCTCCGGTTGGAAAATCCGGTCCTTTGACGATCTTTAAAATATCATCAATACTTGTCTCTCCGTTTTCATCGATCTGGTCGTCAATGATCTTCACGACCGCGCCAATGATTTCACGCAGGTTATGCGGCGGAATGTTCGTTGCCATTCCGACTGCAATACCGGATGTTCCATTTACCAGAAGATTCGGGAATCTGGCCGGAAGAACTGTCGGTTCTTTCTCTGTCTCGTCAAAGTTCGGTGCAAAATCTACGGTATTTTTATTGATATCAGCAGTCATCTCCATAGAAATCTTGCTCAGACGCGCCTCTGTATATCGCATGGCAGCAGCGCCATCACCGTCTACAGACCCAAAGTTCCCGTGTCCGTCAACCAGAGGATATCTCGTAGACCATTCCTGTGCCAGATTTACCAGTGCTCCATAAATAGAGCTGTCGCCATGAGGATGATATTTACCCATTGTATCACCGACAATACGCGCACATTTACGATGCGGCTTGTCAGGTCCATTATTCAGCTCGATCATTGAATACAGGATTCTTCTCTGTACCGGCTTTAATCCGTCTCTGACATCCGGCAGGGCACGGGATGCGATAACGCTCATCGCATAGTCGATATAGGAAGTCTCCATTGTCTTTTTCAGGTCAACTTCATGGACTTTATCAAAAATATTATCTTCCATGTTCCTTCTCCTTGTTTTTTAAGTGTATTGCAATTCTATATATCCAGATTTTTAACAAATCTGGCATTTTCTTCAATGAACTCTCGTCTTGGTTCTACCTTGTCTCCCATCAGTGTAGTAAATGTCAGATCCAGTTCGGAAGATGTCTCGTCATCCATAGTCACCCTCAAAAGTACACGATGCTCCGGATCCATTGTTGTCTCCCAGAGCTGATCCGCATCCATTTCACCAAGACCTTTATAACGCTGAATCTTATTATTGCTGTCACGTCCTACTTCTGTAAGAATCTCATTTAATTCCTCATCACTGTATGCATACCAGACTTTTTTATTTTTTTCCAGCTTATACAGCGGCGGCTGTGCCAGATACACATAGCCTTCTCTGATCAGATCCGGCATAAAACGATATAAAAATGTCAGAAGCAGGGTGCTGATATGCGCACCATCCACATCGGCATCAGTCATGATAATAATCTTATGATACCGCAGCTTGGAAATATCAAAATCCTCATGAATTCCTGTTCCAAACGCCGTGATCATAGCCTTGATCTCCGCATTGGCGTAAATCTTATCCAGCCTTGCTTTTTCTACATTCAGGATTTTTCCTCTCAGTGGAAGGATCGCCTGTGTCGCACGCTGTCTCGCTGTCTTTGCAGAACCACCCGCTGAATCTCCCTCGACGATGTAGATCTCACAGTTTTCCGGATTTTTGTCTGAACAATCCGCCAGTTTTCCAGGCAGAGACATCCCCTCCAGAGCTGATTTTCTTCTGGTCAGATCTCTGGCCTTTCTTGCTGCTTCTCTTGCTCTTTGTGCCATCAGAGATTTCTCTACTGTCTGTTTTGCGACAGACGGATTCTGCTCCAGAAAAATCTCAAGCTGAGTACTGACAATATTATCCACTGCTCCACGCGCTTCACTGTTTCCGAGCTTCTGCTTGGTCTGTCCTTCAAACTGCGGCTCTCCGATCTTAACACTGACGATCGCTGTCAGACCTTCACGAATGTCGTCACCTGACAGATTCGGCTCATTGTCCTTGAGCAGTTTATTCTTTCTGGCATACTCATTAAAGGTCTTCGTCAATGCCTTTCTGAATCCCTCAATATGAGTTCCCCCTTCCGGAGTTGTAATATTGTTTACAAATCCATACGTATTATCACTGTAGGAGTCGTTATGCTGCATCGCCATCTCAACAACTACTCCGTCTTTTTCCCCTTCGCAATAAATGATCTGATCATACAAAGGTGTCTTGCTTTTGTTCAGATAAGTGACAAACTCTTTGATTCCACCCTCGTAATGGAATGTATGCTCTCTGATTTCTTCTTCACGAAGATCCTGCAGAATAATCTTCAGGCCTTTTGTAAGAAATGCCATCTCACGCAGTCTCTGCTTTAATACATCGTATTCAAATACAGTCTCTTCAAAGATCTCGCCATCCGGAAGAAATGTGACTTTTGTTCCGGTTTTATCCGGATCACATTCACCGACTACTTTTAACGAATACATCGTCTTTCCGCGTTCATATCGCTGTTTGTAAATTTTTCCTTCGTTGTAGATCTCAACTTCAAGCCATACAGAGAGCGCGTTGACAACGGACGCACCTACTCCGTGCAGACCTCCGGATACTTTGTATCCTCCTCCGCCGAACTTTCCGCCGGCGTGAAGAATCGTAAATACAACCTCTACCGCAGGAATCCCTGCCTTGTGGTTTAATCCAACCGGGATTCCTCGTCCGTTGTCAACGACCGTCACAGAATTGTCCGGATTGATACTCACATTAATCGTATCACAATATCCAGCCAATGCCTCATCTACCGCATTGTCTACAATCTCATATACCAGATGATGAAGTCCTCTTGCAGAAGTGCTTCCAATATACATTCCCGGTCTTTTTCTTACTGCTTCCAGCCCCTCTAATATTTGGATCTGGTCTGCTCCATATTCTGCATCAAATTCAGTACCTGTTGCACCCATTTAAAAACCTCCTAGTTTTCTTTTGTCACACTTCCGCTGCTTACACGGAAAATTTTATTTATAGAAAATCGATGATTCACAAACTCATCCAGCCCAGTACATGTAATCACGGTCTGTATATCATGAATACTGTCTAATAAATAGTTTTGCCTGTGCTTGTCCAGTTCAGACAATACATCGTCCAATAATAAAATCGGTGTATCTTTGATCACTTCTTTCACCAATTCGATCTCAGACAGCTTTAACGACAGTGCTGCTGTCCTCTGCTGCCCCTGTGAGCCGAATTTGCGAATATCCAGATCACCTGATAAAAAGCACAAATCATCCCTGTGCGGACCGACAGAAGTGCTTTTCATCCGAATGTCTCTCTCCCGGTTTTTCTTCAAAGCCTGCTCCAGAGAAAGACTTCCAAGACTGCTCTCATAAGACAGTTCAATCCGCTCTCTCCCGCCTGTCAGCCTGTAATGTATGTCGGCAATGATCTGATTGACCTGCCTGATAAATTGTTTTCGACTCTCGATCACTTTTGTCCCATACTCAGCAAGCTGCATATCCCAGATATCCAGCGTATCCATTAAGTGATCCTGATGATAAAGCTCTTTTAACAGAGAATTTCTCTGATTGATGATTCGATTATAATTTGATAAATTGCTCAGATATACTTTGTCGATCTGGGATAACTCCAGGTCGATAAATCTTCTTCTGCCGGCAGGTCCATCTTTGATAATATTGAGGTCCTCCGGAGAAAAAAAGACAAAATGTACAATTCCAAACAACTCACTTGCTTTTCGAATTGGAATTTTATTGATTGCGATTCCTTTTGGACTGTTCTTTTTGAGATGCATATCAATCTGGAATTCCATCCCCTTTTTCTCTACGATCGTCTCCAGATGTGATTCCTCTCTGCCGAACTGTATCAAATCTCTGTCTTTTGTCCCTCTGTGGGATTTTGTCGTACCCGACAAATACAATGCCTCAAGGATATTGGTCTTTCCCTGGGCATTGTCTCCATACAGGATATTTGTCTTTGAATCAAATGTCATATCCAGTAATTCATAATTCCTGTAATTTTTGAGCTTTAAAGATTTGATAACCATAATTTCTCCATCAATATGTAACTATTTTACACGTTTTTTCGTTATTTTTCAATTTTTATTTCCTGTCCGTCAAATGAAGCAGTATCTCCCGGATATAATTTTCTGCCTCTTCTTGTGTCAACCTCTCCGTTTACCGTGACCATTCCATCCTGAATAACTTCCTTGGCTTCGACTCCTGATTCTACCAGTCCTGCTGCCTTTAATGCCTGACCAAGCTTAATAAACTCATCTGTTTCTCTTAATTTAATTGTTTCCATATGCACTCTACTTTCTACGCAACTGCGTTAAAATTTACCGGAAGGATCAGATAAATATAGCTCTGATTCTCATCTTTGATGAAACACGGAGCTTTCGCGTTCATAAAATACAGATCCACTTCCTCATCGTCAATGACACGAAGAGCATCAATCAGGAATTTCGGGTTAAATCCAATGAGCAAGTCTTTTCCTTCTTTGGTAATAAAAATAGTTTCATCCATAGAACCGATCTGGGATTTGATCTTTAATTCCATCGTTCCGTCTTTGATATCGATAATGATCGGTTTTTTGTCTCCCTCTTTGATAAGCAGGGTGGCACGGTCAATACAGTCTAGAAGTTCTTTTTTATGGATTCTGACTTTTGTTTCATAGTCACTGGATAACATCTGATCGATTTTAAAATATTCTCCTTCGATCAAACGAGATACAACAACTGTTTTGTCAAATTCAAATACGATATGATTCTTTGTGAAAGAAATATCAACCAGTGCTTCCGCCTCTCCACCAATGATCTTGCTGATTTCCTGAAGCGTTTTTCCAGGGACAATGACCTTCTTCTGACCGTAATCTTCTTTTAATTCTATCTTACGAATTGAGATTCTGTGACCATCTAGTGAGACAACTTTCAGTATGTTGCCTTCAATTTCAAACAATTCACCCGTCATCATCTTATTTGTATCATTATCTGCGATGGAGAAAATTGTCTGACGAATCACTTCTTTTAATGTGAATTCTGAGACAGTAATGTAATCTTCTTTCTCTATTACAGGAAGATATGAAAAATCTTCTCCGGACTGTGCTGCAATATTGAATTTTGCTTTTTCACAGGTGATCAGAGTCTGATTGTCAGATGTCGTTTCGATTACAACATCACTGTCCGGAAGCTTTCTTACAATTTCCGAAAAAATCTTAGCATTTAATGCGATGATACCTCTTTCTAAAATATCACCTTCAATTCTGGTTTCAATTCCAAGTTCCATATCATTTGCTGTCAACTTAATAACATCTGTCGATGCGTCAACTAAAATACATTCTAAGATAGGCATTGTTGTTTTAGAAGGAACAGCTTTAGAAACAATACTGACTCCTTTTACAAGATTGGATTTCGTACATACGATTTTCATCTGTTGATAATCTCCTTTCGAATTTGTGAAATATGATTTGTAGTGGAAAACTTTCAGCAGCCGAATCTTATAAAGAGAAATATAAAAGTTTTCCGCCTTAGCCGCCGTAGGGGGTGTGGATATGTTGATAAATGCTTCAAAGCCTTATAAATCAAGGGGTTGTCCACTTTCATAAGTCTGTAGAAACAGTATGGAAAACAAGGGGACGGTGTTTGTATAACTTTTACTGCCTCCTTGAGAAATTATTTTATTAACACTATAATCCACAGCATTTCCACAGAATTATCCACACTTAAACGGAAAGAATCTGAGGGTCAAAAAACCCTCAGAAAATAAACGTTTAGATTCATAATAGTTCTGTATAAACTCCAAATTAAATGGGGTTCAGTTTTTTCTTAATGATGTTAACGGTATTGTTCAAAGCCTCATCCGTCTTTACATCATGTTCAATCTTCTTGACACCATGGCTGACGGAGGCATGATCTTTGCCGCCAAGAATCAGACCGATGGTCTTTAACGGGGTATCGGTCATTTTACGGCAGAGATACATAACAATCTGACGAGGCAGAACGATCTCAGCGTTTCGTTTTTTACCTTTTAACTCGGCAGCAGGTACATTAAAGTGGTCAGAAACGACCTCGATAATGAGCTCAGGTGTAATTTCCCGTGTATTATTCGGAGAAATCATATCCTTTAAGGCTTCTGCAGCCAGGGGAATATCGATCGGCTTGTTCTCCAGGTTGGCAAGCGCGATGAGTTTGTTCAAAGAGCCTTCCAGTTCACGGATGTTGGATGTAATATTATTGGCAATATACTGCATGACCTCATCCGGAATGTGGTATCGCTCCAGTCCGTCCAGTTCTTCTTTTTTCCGGAGAATGGCCATTCTGGTCTCATAGTCCGGAGAGGAGATGTCCGCGATCAGTCCCCATTCAAACCGGGTACGCAGACGTGCCTCCAGAGTCTCGATATCTTTTGGAGGTTTATCACTGGAGATGATGATCTGCTTTCCGGAAACATGAAGATGGTTGAATGTATGGAAAAATTCTTCCTGTGTACTTTCTTTTCCGATGATAAACTGGATATCGTCAATGAGCAGAACATCATTATTTCTGTATTTTTCACGGAATGTCGTCATCGCAAGTTCATTTCCGTTTTTACCTATTTTCAAAGCATCGATTAGTTCATTCGTAAAAGTCTCACTGGTTACATAGAGGACTTTTTTCGTCGGATCCTTTTCCAGAATAAAATGAGCAATGGAGTGCATCAGGTGGGTTTTTCCAAGTCCTACACCTCCGTAGAGGAAGAGGGGATTGTAAATCTCACCCGGAGAATCCGCAACAGCAAGGGATGCAGCATGAGCAAAATTGTTATTGCTTCCTACAACAAAAGTATCAAATGTGTATTTTGGATTCAGGTTGGCCTGTTCGAAAATCGCATTTGACTGCTGTTTTTTTACTGCCGTATCTTTTTTTTCCTGGATGACAACATGATCGTCAGTCACGAAAGAGACTTCATATTCGTATCCTGTGACTTCTGCAATACATACTTTAAAAGGAAGCAGGTATTTTTCTTCAATGTGCTCCAGGCTGGCACGTAATTTTACAAGAATATAGACGGTGTCATCGGTTACTTCGTAAACGGTAAGTGGTGCGATCCACGTATTGTACGAAATATTGGATGAGCAATATTCTAGTTTCATCTTATTCAAAATCTGCTCCCAGTTTTCTTCTACAATGTTCATCAATGGTAAACTCCTAATTAATATAAAATGAGAGATAAGCAGAGTATCTCAACTACATTCTACATCAAAATGAAAATAGAAGCAATGTAAAAATAACAGGAAACAATTTGATAGGTGGAAAACTTTGTTGATAATGTGGAAAACTTTTTAAACACTATCAACGCCGATAAAAAGGGAAACTTAAAGAGAAATAAAAATTTTTCTACAGGCTATCTACACAATATCCAGTGGTTTTCTACACTGTTTTGCTGGTTTATCCACAAATTTGGATAAAGTTATCCACAAAATGTGAATAACTGTGGATAAATCCTCTTACTGTGGGTAAGAAAAATGTAGATAATGTGGAAACTCGAAATTTAGTGAAAATCAGGGAAATTTGTAAATGAAACAAAAAAGTGAAAATCTCAGGAAATATAAGGCGTTTGAGAATATGGGAAAAGAAATGAGCGAAGAAACAGAAATGTAGATAATTCTGTGGAAAAGATTTGGATAACTAAAAAAATAAAAGGAACAGGTGTGAAAAAAAGCGGTAATAAAAAAATTTCTAAAAAATATGTGAAAAACTATATTTTAGTATTTTCGCTGCTAATGCTTGACTTTATGGGCTTTTTTGCATATAATTAAGAGCAGTGTCTTTCTGTTTATCAGCAGTAGTACTATATAAACACTATATATAGTAGAGATACGAAAAAAAGAGGCAAATATTGTAAATACTTTATAATAAGTATATCAACCACAAGGAGGTGTATGTACCAATGAAAATGACATTTCAGCCAAAGAAAAGATCCAGAGCAAAAGTTCACGGATTCAGAGCAAGAATGAGCACACCAGGCGGAAGAAAAGTTTTAGCTGCCAGAAGAGCAAAAGGAAGAAAACAGTTATCAGCTTAGGCCGCATATATGTGGCCTTTTCTTCTATAAAAAAGTGCAGTATTTCCAGGGGAAAGAGCTGCTAAAAAGAGGTTATCGATGAAATTTTCCGAATCTTTAAAGAAAAATAAAGATTTTCAAGTCGTATATAAAAATGGGAAATCCTATGCCAACCGATATCTGGTACTGTATATCAGAGAAAATGGGATGGACAAAAATCGTTTGGGGATTTCAGTCAGTAAAAAAGTAGGAAACAGCGTTGTGAGACATCATCTTACAAGGCTTATTCGAGAGAGCTATCGACTTCAAGAAGAACATTTCCAATGTGGATTTGACTTAGTAGTGATTGCAAGAGCAGGCGCAAAAGAGAGAAGTTATCATGATATAGAAAGCGCGCTCATCCACCTGGGAAAACTTCATAATATATATGCATGATTTCAAAGGAAGTGACGCAGATGAAGAAGATTTTGATAGGGATGATACGGTTTTATCAGAAGTATTTATCCGGTTTGAAGACGACGTATCACTGTATTTATACGCCGACCTGCTCCCAGTACGGGATTGAGGCAATTGAAAAATACGGTGCAGTTAAGGGACTTGCCCTGACCGTCTGGAGGATTCTGCGGTGCAATCCATTTGCAAAAGGCGGATATGATCCGGTACCTTAAGGAGGATAAAAGATGGAATTTGGTTTAATCGCTGCGACAGCGGCAGACTGGCCGATTGTCGGACAGATTGCATGGGTGTTTGGTAAGCTCATGGATGCAATCTATAATTTTCTGAATTTATTTGGAATTCAGAATATCGGAATATGTATTATTCTGTTTACAATTATTATTTATACATTGATGATCCCGCTGACGATCAAACAGCAGAAATTTTCAAAAATGCAGTCTGTGATGATGCCGGAAATTCAAAAACTGCAGAAAAAATATGCAGGAAAAAGAGATCAGGCATCCATGCTCAAGATGCAGGAAGAGCAGCAGCTGATCTACGAAAAATACGGAAGTTCTCCGACAGGCGGATGTCTGCCGATGGTGATCCAGCTTCCGATTTTGTTCGCATTGTATCCTGTTATTCAGGAAGTACCGAGATATGTAAATGGTATTAAAGAGATTTATATGCCGGTTGTTAATCAGATCATGGCGACAGACGGATACCAGAAGATTCTGGAAAAGATCGGAAATGCAGCTCCGGTGTATATGCCTGCAAATGCATATGATTATACAGACCCGAATATTCTGGTGAGGGTGTTATATAAATTCCAGGACTCCACATGGAATACTCTGGTGGACAAGATGCCGTCTCTTGAGACAGTTGTAGATAAGACAACTGCAACGATGGGACATTTGAATACATTCCTTGGCATTAACATTGGTGAGCAGCCGCTGACAATGCTGATGGATGCTTTGAAGGATTTTTCAATTGTGGGAATCATTCTGGCAGTGATCATTCCGATCATGGCAGGTCTGACACAGTTTATCAGTGTAAAACTGATGCAGCAGCAACAGACAACGACGATCGATCCGGACAATCCGATGGCAAGATCCATGAATTCTATGAACTATATTATGCCGTTGTTCTCTGTATTTATGGGATTTACACTGCCGGCAGGTCTTGGTCTGTACTGGGCGATCAGTGCGATTGTAAGATGTGTACAGCAGATGGCGATCAATAAATATCTGAGCAAGAAATCAGTAGAAGAGATGATCGAAGAGCAGCGCAAAAAAGCAGCGAAGAAACGTGAGAAAAAAGGTGCTCCGGCAAAAGAAATCAACCGGATGGCAACAAAGAGCACTCGAAATGTAACAGAACAGAAGACAAGTGTTTCCAGCAAAGAAAAAGAAGAAAAGATCCAGCAGGCAAAAGAGAATATCAAAAATGCCAAGCCGGGAAGTCTCGCATCAAAGGCAAATATGGTAAGCCGTTATAACAGTGGACACAATGCCAAAGATAAAACGGAAGAGAGCGAGAAATAGAGAGTCGGGGAAAGGAAGGATTCACGATGGACGGTAGTATCAGAGTATCAGCAAAAACAGTGGATGATGCAATCACAGAGGCATTGATCCAGCTGGGAGTTACCAGTGACAGACTGGAATATGAAGTCATTGAAAAAGGCAGCGCAGGTTTCCTTGGAATCGGAATGAAGCAGGCAGTGATCGAAGCCCGCAGAAAACCGGAACCTGTGGCAGAAGTGAAAGAAGAGACAATACCGGTTGAAGAAGTAAAACCAAGTGTTGTAAAAGAGCAGGTATCAGAGCCTGTACAGGAAAAGCAGGAAGAAAAAGCAGAAGAGGAGCCGGCAAGAAAGAAAGCTACAGAGCTGGCAGAAGTTTCTGATGAAGCGATCAAAGCTGTGGAAGCTTTTCTGAATGACACCTTAAAAGCAATGGACATGGCTGTGGAAATTGTTTCTGAAGTGGATTCTGAAGGTGCTCTCAGTGTTGAGATGAAGGGCAGCAATATGGGAATTCTGATCGGAAAAAGAGGGCAGACTCTGGATGCGCTTCAGTATCTTGCAAATCGTGTTGCCAATAAACATCAGGACGGATATGTGAGAGTGAAACTTGATACAAAAAACTATAGAGCAAGAAGGGAAGAGACATTAAGACATCTTGCAAAGAACATTGCGTTCAAAGTGAAAAGAACGAGAAGAGCAGTTTCTCTGGAGCCAATGAATCCATATGAGAGAAGAATCATTCATGCTGCACTTCAGTCAGATCCGCATGTGACAACACACAGTGAGGGAGAAGAGCCTTACAGAAAAGTAGTTGTGACATTAAAAAGATAGTATAAAATGAAGCGAAAGAGGACGTTTTACGCTTCACGGAGGCTTTCGTGAAGCGTAACAACGTCCTTTTTTATCAGACAAAATAGAATTTCCAAGAGGTGGAAGATGAAAAAGGATACGATTGCTGCCATTTCTACAGGTATGACCAATTCAGGAATTGGAATTGTTCGTATCAGCGGAGAGGAAGCATTTGCAATTATTGACAGAATTTATAAGGGAAAAGAACAGTTATCTCAGGCAGAGAGTCATACGATACACTATGGATTTATCAAAGATGGGGAAGAGACGGTCGATGAAGTTCTGGTCAGTGTGATGAGAGCACCGAGAACTTTTACGGGAGAAGATACCGTGGAGATCAACTGCCATGGAGGAACATTTGTGGTGAGAAAGGTTCTGGAAACCGTGATCAAAAACGGGGCCAGACCGGCAGAACCGGGAGAATTTACCAAGCGCGCATTTTTGAATGGAAAGATGGATCTTTCCCAGGCAGAGGCGGTGATCGATGTAATCACATCTCAGAATGAGTATGCGCTGAAAAGCTCCATGAGTCAGCTCAAAGGCAGTGTAAAGCGAAAAATTGAAGAGATGCGCAAGGAGATCCTGTATCACACGGCATTTATTGAAACAGCGTTGGATGACCCGGAGCATATCAGTGTGGATGGATATGGAGAGACGCTGCAGACAGTGACAGAAGGGATTTTAAGAGAACTGGAGGATCTCATCCGGTCATCAGATGACGGCAGGATTTTAAAAGAGGGAATCCAGACCGTGATCGTCGGAAAACCGAATGCAGGAAAATCCTCTTTGTTGAATGTGCTTTCCGGAAGAGAGAGAGCCATTGTGACAGACATTGAAGGGACGACCAGAGACGTTTTGGAAGAACAGATCCATCTGCAGGGGCTTAGCCTGAATATCATTGATACGGCAGGAATCCGGGATACGGAAGATGTGATTGAAAAAATGGGTGTAGAAAAAGCAAAAGAGTATGCAAAGAGTGCTGATCTGGTTATATATGTGGTGGATGCGTCACGGTCATTGGATGAAAACGACCAGAAAATCCTGAATCTGGTACTTGATAAAAAGGCGATTATCCTGTTAAATAAAACTGATCTGGAGACTGTCGTGTCGAAAGAGATGCTGGCAGAACAGCTTCTGGGACGAGAGATTCCGATGATCGAGATATCAGCAAAGGAAGAACTGGGAATCCAGGAGTTGGAAAAGACACTGGAAAAAATGTTTTTAAAGGGCAGTCTGTCCTTTAATGATGAAATATACATTACAAATATCAGACAGAAAGCAGCACTTCAGTCTGCGAGAGAAAGTCTGCATAAAGTGATTGAAAGTATTGAAAATGAGATGCCGGAGGATTTTTATTCCATCGATCTGATGGATGCATATGAATCACTCGGAAGTATTACAGGAGAAACGATAGGAGAAGATTTGGTCAATGAAATATTCAGCAAATTCTGTATGGGAAAATAAAGATGAATATGATGTGGTGATCGTAGGAGCAGGGCATGCCGGATGTGAAGCAGCGCTTGCGTGTGCGAGGATGGGATTTCAGACACTGATGTTTACAGTAAGTGTGGACAGTATTGCGCTGATGCCGTGTAATCCGAATATCGGGGGCAGTTCCAAAGGACACCTTGTCAAAGAAGTGGACGCGTTGGGCGGTGAGATGGGAAAGGTGATCGACCGGACTTTTATCCAGTCTAAGATGCTGAACAGTTCAAAAGGACCGGCTGTGCACTCTCTGCGTGCGCAGGCGGACAAGGCAAATTACAGTAAAACGATGCGAAAGGTGCTTGAGGATCAGGAGAATCTGGAAATCAAGCAGATGGAAGTGACAGAGATTCTTGCTGAGGATGGGGCTGACGGAAAAAAAATCATTACAGGAGTCAGAACTTATTCCGGTGCCACATATCGCTGCAGAGCGGTCGTATTGTGCACCGGAACCTATTTAAAGGCGAGATGTATTTACGGAGACGTCAGCATGCAGACCGGGCCAAACGGACTGCAGCCGGCAAATTATCTGACAGACAGTCTGAAAGAACTTGGAATCGAAATGTATCGGTTTAAGACAGGAACGCCGGCGCGTATTGACAAGAGAAGTATTGATTTTGGCAAAATGGAAGAGCAGAAAGGAGACGAGCGGATCGTACCGTTTTCCTTTACGACAGACCCTGAGGACATCCAGATCAATCAGGTTTCCTGCTGGCTGACTTATACGAATGAAAAGACCCATGAAATTATCAGAGAAAATCTGGACCGTTCTCCGTTGTTTTCAGGAATGATCGAGGGAACAGGACCGAGATATTGTCCGTCGATCGAGGACAAGGTGGTAAAATTTGCAGATAAGAACCGGCACCAGGTGTTTATTGAGCCGGAAGGACTGGACACCAACGAAATGTATGTGGGAGGGATGTCAAGCTCTCTTCCGGAAGATGTTCAGTATGCGATGTACCGCAGCGTGCCGGGGCTTGAACATGCGAAAATTGTAAGAAATGCGTATGCCATCGAATATGATTGTATTGATGCGAGACAGTTAAAGAGTACACTGGAGTTTAAAAATGTCGAAGGGCTGTTCAGCGGCGGGCAGTTTAACGGAAGCTCCGGGTATGAGGAGGCAGCAGCGCAGGGGCTTGTAGCGGGTATTAATGCGGCGAGAAAGCTGCAGGGCAAGGAAGGGATCATCATTGACCGTTCCGAGGGATATATCGGAGTTCTGATTGATGATCTGGTCACAAAAGAGAGTCATGAGCCGTATCGAATGATGACTTCCAGAGCAGAATACCGTCTGCTTTTAAGACAGGATAATGCAGATCTCAGACTGACAAAGATCGGATATGAAGTCGGGCTGATCGAGGAGGAGCGCTATCAGAACCTGCTGAAAAAAGAAGAGCAGATTCAAAAAGAGATCGAGCGTGTGGAAAGTGTGCATGTGGGAACGACCAAAGAAGTACAGGAGCTTCTGGAGTCCTGCGGAAGTACACCGCTTGTTTCAGGCGCGTCTCTGGCTGATCTGATCCGTCGTCCGGAGCTTAGCTATGAAATCCTTGCCTCAGTGGATAAAATGCGTCCAGAGCTTAAATACGACGTTGCAGAGCAGGTGAATATTAACATTAAGTATGAAGGTTATATCAAACGGCAGAAAAAGCAGGTAGAGCAGTTTAAAAAACTGGAGAAAAAGCGGATTCCTGCAGATATTAATTATGAAGAGGTACAGAGTCTGCGATTAGAGGCAAAGCAGAAATTGTCGCAGATCCGACCGGCATCCATCGGGCAGGCATCCCGGATATCCGGGGTATCTCCGGCAGATATTTCGGTTCTGCTGGTGTATCTGGAGAGCAGATGAGAGAACAGGAGAGTGTATGGAAAATAAATTTGAACAGCAATTAAGCCAGCTGGATATCCGGCTGACAGAACGCCAGAAAGAGCAGTTTCATCAGTATTATGAGCTTCTGGTGGAGTGGAATAAGGTGATGAACCTGACAGGGATCACCGAGTATGATGAAGTAAATGAGAAACATTTTGTGGACAGCCTTGCAATTGTAAAAACAGTGGATATGAATCAGGTAAATTCTGTGATTGACATCGGAACCGGCGCGGGATTTCCGGGACTGCCGTTAAAGATTGCCTTTCCTCATCTGAAAGTCGTATTGTTGGATTCTCTGAAAAAAAGAATTAATTTTTTAGATGCCGTAGTAGAAAAATTAGGGCTCGAAGATGTGGAAACGCTTCATGGAAGAGCAGAAGATTTTGCAAAGCAGACAGCATACAGAGAACAATTTGACCTGTGTGTGTCCCGTGCAGTGGCAAATCTGTCAACCTTGAGTGAATACTGCATCCCATATATACGAGTAGGCGGGATGTTCGTATCCTATAAATCAGGAACTGTTGAAGACGAATTGAAACAATCGGAAAAAGCAGTGTCTCTTCTTGGTGGAAAAATTGAGAAAACAGTAAAGTTTCAGCTGCCGGATACAGAGATTGGACGTTCTTTTGTGAAAATAAAAAAGATTTCTGAGACACGAAAAAAATACCCGAGAAAAGCAGGACTTCCAGCAAAAGAACCACTGTCATAAAATAAGAGAGAAATAAAAAAATTATTCTTTAAAAATCAAGAAGTAAACAAAAAGGATGTAAAGTATTTTAATTGTACAACAATTTAAAAGTTTACATCTTTTTTTACGTTATTCACAGTTTATCCACCAAAAAAGAAGAGTTATCCACATTATTTTGTGGATAACTCTTCTCCGTTGTTGATATCAAATAAAATTTCAACCTGTTCTAAAAACGTTTCAGGGTCTTCCAGATGTGGAAAACGTTTGGTATGATCAATTTCTTGAATTTCAATAGAAGGCATATAATTTTGATATTGGTTTGCAATTAGTGCATATTCTGGATTTGCATTCCCTACAATAATAAACACGCTGTTGTTAATTCGATTTAAAGAATACATCACATTTGCATTTGTAAAGCGAGATTTGATGCTGGAATACAGATATTTTCCGGCAGTATTGTCTGTATGTGCAGCTTCAAAAAAGGTCTTTACTGTATTTGTATCAATTTTCTTGAAATCATAGTATCCATTTAAGTGTAAATCTTTTTCGATGGTTCGTTTATTAAAGCGTAAATTGTAAAGAAATGTTCCTACAACAGGCATGTTAATACAATGCTGTTTTAACTTTGTACGCTTTGTCGGTATTTTTGAAAGTTCAATCAAATCACCAGGATTAATTAAAAGAACTTTGTCAATAATTGAGTGATCATTAGCACATGCCATTAAGACAAAAGAACCGGATTCCCCCATTGCGATAATATCAGTTTTTTCACCAATGATATGTTTAATAAAATCAGTGATTAACTGGACATAAAGATAATTTGTATAGGTCAAATAGGGTTTGTCCGAGCGTCCACAGCCTAATAAATCAATTGTGTATACAGTATTTGTTTTAGATAATTGATCTACAATCTGGTTCCATTCATAGGAAGAACTGCAGACGTTTAGATCATGGATCAAGAGAAGAGGAGATCCACTTCCTGTTTTGTGGTAGCAAATGCGTCCAAAACGCCAGTCATAATATTCTGCATTTTTGTCAGACAGCATTTCATCTATTGTAGACATATAGTAAACGAAACGATTAACGATATGCATAGAAGCAACGGTTAATCCTGTCAGGATCGTACAAGTTTTCAAATTTTTCTTCCAGTTCAAAATGATACCCTCCTTTATAATTCCATTTATACTTTCTTATTATACTACAGGAGAGGTGTCAAATAAAGAAAATTTGAAAAATTCTGTGAGACAAACAGTAAACAGCCAATGTTTCACGTGAAACATTTTGGATTAATGAAAAATCTATCTGAAAAGTAGTTTTTATGATACAATGAGAAATAGTTTAAATTTAATAGAGGAGAGGAAAAGCTGAATTAGGTCTATGCGGGAAATGAAGAAGAAATTGTGCCGGAAACAAATATTTGGACAAACTTGGCACAAAAATAAATGGAACGGTAGATGTATGCTGAATCACAAAATGATTATAAGAATTATAGTCAAAAATATTTCACGTGAAACATTTTAAAAAGTAGAGAGAAAGTATTGAATACGAAATATCTAGTGTAAACAGTAACATTTCATAAAAATCACAATGTTTCACGTGAAACATTGTATAGATAATAAAAGTAAAAGGTGATATAATAAGAACGTGTTCAATGAAAGGAGTACGAATATGGGAAGAATTATAGCGATTGCAAATCAAAAAGGTGGAGTAGGTAAAACTACAACAGCTATCAATTTATCAGCTTCACTTGCAAGTCTTGGACAAAAAGTTCTGGCACTTGATATGGATCCACAGGGAAATATGACAAGTGGACTGAGTGTAAATAAAGATGAAGTTGAAAATACAGTATATGATTTAATTATTGGGAATATTGGGATTGAAGAATGTATTTGCAAAGAAGTCTATGAAAACCTGGATGTACTTCCGTCTAATGTTAATTTGTCGGCAGCAGAAATTGAATTGATTGGTGTTGATAATAAAGAATACATTATTAAAAATGAAGTTGAAAAAGTGAAGGACAGATATGATTATATTATCATAGATTGTCCACCGGCATTGAGTATGCTAACGATCAATGCAATGACCACAGCAAATTCAGTACTTGTCCCGATTCAGTGTGAGTATTATGCATTGGAAGGATTAAGCCAGTTGATCCACACAATAGAGCTTGTTCAGGAGAGATTAAATCCAAAATTAGAAATAGAAGGCGTTGTGTTCACAATGTATGATGCCAGAACGAACCTCTCACTCCAGGTTGTAGAAAATGTAAAAGACAATTTAAATCAAAACATCTACAAAACGATTATTCCAAGAAATGTCCGGCTGGCAGAGGCGCCAAGTTATGGTATGCCAATAAATTTATATGACCCAAAATCTTCAGGAGCAGAAAGTTATTTGTTATTGGCTGAAGAAGTGATCAATAAAGGAGAAGAATAAAATGGCAGTGAAAAGAAATGGACTTGGAAAGGGGTTAGACAGTCTGATTCCAAACAAGACAGTGAAGACAACAGAAAAACAGGCTAATAAAACTCAAAAAGAAAAAGTAAAAGTGGAAAAATCCGGGGAGACTATAGTAAAGATTACTCAGGTAGAACCAAATAGTGAACAGCCGAGAAAAGATTTTGATGAAGATGCCCTTCTTGAGCTGGCAGATTCTATCAAACAGTTTGGCGTACTTCAGCCACTTTTGGTACAAAAGAAAAATGATTATTATGAAATCATTGCAGGAGAAAGAAGATGGAGAGCGGCAAAGCTTGCCGGATTAAAAGAAGTACCGGTACTGGTTCGTGAATATACGGAGCAGGAAGTTGTGGAGATTTCTTTGATTGAAAATATTCAGAGAGAAAATCTGAATCCAATTGAAGAAGCAATTGCATACAAGCGATTATTGAAAGAGTTTCATCTAAAACAGGATGAGATTGCAGAACGTGTATCGAAGAGCAGAACGGCAGTGACAAACTCAATGCGTCTTTTAAAACTTAACAGTAAGGTTCAGCAGATGGTGATTGATGATATGATCTCAACCGGACATGCCAGAGCGTTACTTGCATTGGAAGACGAAGAACAACAGTACACAATTGCAAATAAAATATTTGATGAGAAGCTCAGTGTGAGGGAGACTGAGAAGCTGATCAAAATATTGAAAAATCCCAAGAAGACTGCAAAAAAAGAAAAAATTGAGCATACATTTATCTATGAAAACCTGGAAGAAAAAATGAAGGGAATCATGGGGACAAAGGTAAATGTAAATCCAAAATCGAATGGTAAGGGGAAAATTGAAATCGAATATTATTCAGAGGAAGAATTGGAGCGAATATTCGACTTGATCATGTCCATTCAAAGCTAAGAGGTGTCCCGCAGATATAAGAAGGAGACATGAGAATGGCAACAGAAGTATTACTGTATCTGGTAATTGTTTTGTTGATCATGCAGGTGGTTTTCATTGGGATTGTGATCAATCTGCAAATGAAACATAAGCGTATGCAGGCAAAATATCAGATTTTTATGCGCGGAAAAGATGGTAAATCTCTGGAAAAAGGATTTCTGGAGCAGTTTAAAACAGTAGAACAACTGGAACGCGCAGTAAAACAGAATGCAAGAGATATTGATACAATTTACAAAAGAATGAAAACACATTATCAGAAAATAGGAATTGTACGTTATGATGCATTTCAGGAAATGGGAGGAAATCTCAGTTTTGTTCTGACGATGTTAGATGAAAATAATAATGGCTGGGTGTTTAATGCGATGCACAGCCGAGAAGGGTGTTATACCTATATAAAGGAAATTGTAAAAGGCGAAAGCTATATGGAACTCGGAGAAGAAGAAAGAGAGTCTTTGAAAAAAGCAATGAAGCAGTGATATACACTGTATGAGGAGGAAAATTATGTTAGATATCAAATTTGTAAGATCAAATCCGGAAGTTGTAAAACAGAATATTAAAAACAAATTTCAGGATTCTAAGTTACCACTGGTAGATGAGGTATTGGAACTGGATCAGAAAAATCGTGAAATTAAAGGTGAAGTAGAAGCACTTAGAGCTGAGAAAAACAAAACATCAAAACAGATTGGTGCAATGATGGCTCAGGGCAAAAAAGAAGAGGCAGAAGAGCTGAAAAGAAAAGTAACAGAGAGTGCAGATAAGATGGAAGCACTTTCTGCAGAAGAAAAAGAAGTAGAAGAAAAAATTAAAAAAATCATGATGACAATTCCAAATATCATTGATCCATCTGTTCCGATTGGAAAAGATGACAGTGAAAATGTGGAACTGGAGCGCTTTGGTGAGCCGGTTGTTCCTGATTTTGAAGTTCCATATCACACAGAAATTATGGAAAGATTCAATGGAATCGATCTGGATAGTGCAAGAAAAGTGGCAGGAAACGGATTTTATTATCTGATGGGAGATATTGCGAGATTGCATTCTGCAGTTATTTCCTATGCAAGAGATTTCATGATCAACAGAGGATTTACTTACTGTATTCCTCCGTTTATGATCCGCAGCAATGTTGTGACAGGTGTTATGAGCTTTGCAGAAATGGATGCAATGATGTATAAGATTGAAGGAGAAGATCTCTATCTAATCGGAACAAGTGAGCACTCTATGATCGGTAAATTTATCGATACACTTCTTCCGGAAGAGCAGCTGCCACAGACACTGACAAGTTATTCTCCATGCTTCAGAAAAGAAAAAGGGGCACACGGAATTGAGGAACGTGGTGTATATCGTATTCACCAGTTCGAAAAACAGGAAATGATCGTTGTATGTAAACCGGAAGAGAGCATGGACTGGTATGAAAAATTGTGGAAGAACACAGTGGATTTATTCCGTTCTATGGATATTCCGGTTCGCACACTGGAATGCTGTTCCGGAGATCTTGCGGATCTGAAAGTGAAGTCTGTGGATGTGGAGGCATGGTCTCCAAGACAGCAGAAATACTTTGAAGTAGGAAGCTGCTCAAATCTGGGAGATGCACAGGCCAGAAGACTTGGTATCCGTGTAAAAGGTGCAGACGGAAAATATTTTGCACATACACTGAATAATACAGTTGTTGCACCACCAAGAATGCTGATCGCGTTCCTGGAGAACAATCTGCAGGCAGATGGATCTGTGAAGATTCCGGAAGCGTTACGTCCATATATGGGTGGAAATGCAGTGATCGAACCGAAAAAATAAGGAGTAATATGCATCAGTATTTGAAAGCAATTGGGTTTGGTCCCATCAAGAAAAAAGCAGAGCTAAAAGAAATATTGGAGCAGACAAGAGAAACCTTTACCCATCAGATGACCGTTTCCTATAATGAAGAAGCAGACTACTGTGAATTTCAAAAGGAATACGGTCAGGATGTGGGGATTACATTGTGTGGAGAACTGGATGATCATGACCAGTTTGATATGGAATACTATTTCCCGTATTTTCAGGGAAGTGGTGTTACAACATATGCAGATGTTTCCATTGAAAAACGAATCGAGCGCGAACAGTACGTAGGAATCTGTGAAGATGCAAAAGTGGGGATCAGTCTGATTTTTACAATGCAAAATGGCGTAGAATATATGAAAGAGCGTCAGCTGGGTATGATGACAGGAGCTCCAAACGGTGTCACTTTTTCCGGTCTTGCTCTGTCCGGGAGAATCCTGCTGCCTGTAAGAAAAAGCGAGACACAGATGCGTTTCGCAAGAGAGGAAGCAAAAACACGAAAGAAACTTTTGAGTGCTGCCCGTAATGGAGATCAGGGAGCAATTGAAACGTTGACTCTGGAAGATATGGATATCTACTCAAAAGTTTCTCGTAGATTGGCTACAGAGGATGTATATTCCATTGTGGACAGTTACTTTATGCCTTATGGTGTGGAATGTGATCTGTATTCAATTATGGGAGAGATTCTGGCGATCAGAGAGCGGGAGAATACATTGACCGGAGAACGGCTTTATCAGATGAAACTAGATGTCAATGAACTGGAGTTCGATGTTTGTGTTCCGAAGAAAGAGGTTCTGGGAGAGCCAGAGATTGGAAGACGATTTAAAGGAGAGATCTGGCTGCAGGGATATGTGAATTTTTAAATATTCAAAATCGTATGTGATTTTTTGCGTTGCTTGTATTGCGGTGATAGGTGTAGTTGTTTTTGTAAGAAGAAAAGAGAAATAGAAAAATAAAACGAGGACAGTGGCTGAATAAAGAAAGCTGCTGTCCTCGTTTTGAAAACGTTCCCTGCAGGAATCGAACCTGCACTTGATCCTTAGGAGGGATCCGTAATATCCATTTTACTAAGGGAACACACTTATTAATATACCATTTTTGTCTTACTTTCTCAAGCAATTTTTTATTTTCTTCTATCTTTTCAAAATTTTAGTTACTGAGAACAGGAATGTTGTTGTACCTGTTTATCTGGGAACACTTCATTTCCCGAATCATTGAATACTCATTTCATAAAGTCACACATCAAACAGCAATTGTTATGGTTGTGCTTTTGGTGATTATGCTAGCGATCGGTGTGTCAATCAGTGTAGCGGTAGGATTGTCATCCGCGCTGGCTATGTTGTGTATGCTCGATGCAAATATTTCATTTGCGACATCTGCGCAGAGATTGTTTGCCGGAGCCAATTCATTTTCACTGATTGCAATTCCGTTTTTTATTCTTGCAGGAAATATTATGAATAACGGTGGAATTGCAGAGCGAATTGTTAATGTTGCCAAGGTTGTTGCCGGACGTATGCCGGGGGCACTGGCGCAGTCTAATGTAGTAGCAAACATGTTATTTGGTGCAATTTCAGGTTCCGGTGCAGCAGCGGCTGCTGCAATGGGTGGTACGATCGGACCGATGGAAAAAAAAGAAGGATATGATCCGGTTTACAGTGCCGGTGTAAATATTGCTTCTGCACCGACGGGAATGCTGATTCCACCGTCCAATCTGATGATTGTTTATTCGACAATTGCAGGAAGTGTATCAGTTGCTGCCTTGTTTACGGGAGGATATGTGCCGGGAATTCTGTGGGGATTACTCGTGATGTTCCTTGCAGGGGGTAAAGCAAAGAAATGTGGATATGTTGCAGAACGACGAATTCCTGCAAAAATGACGGGTATTATTACGTTTATGATTGGATTATCCTCTATTATGTCATGGGTTATGGCATTTACAGGTTTGCCGGATCTGATCGCAAATGGAATGCTTTCTATTACAGAAAACAGATATGTGATTTTGATTTTAATGAATATTATTTTGTTGATCGTAGGAACCTTTATGGATCCGACTCCGGCTGTTTTGATTTTTACACCGATTTTCCTGCCAATTTGTCAGACGTTCGGGATGCATCCGGTACAGTTTGGTATTATGGTCACGCTGAACCTTTGTATTGGAACAATTACGCCTCCGGTTGGCTCTATCTTGTTTACAGGAGCGAAGGTCGGAAATGTAAAAATTGAGCAGGTGTTTAAAGAATTACTGCCCTATTTTGGTGTGATTTTGATCGTACTGTTGCTGACCACATGTATTCCTGCGATTTCTATGACATTACCAACTGCTGCAGGACTTATTCAGTAGGGAGAGAGGCGTTATGGAAAAATTATTATGCCCGTCGCTTTTGAATCTTTCGATGGATTATCTGAAAGATGAGATTATGAGACTTGATGTGAGTGGAGCGGATATTTTACATATAGATGTAATGGATGGCCATTATGTGCCTAATTTCGGGATGAGTTTTCAGGATATTGAAACAATACGTAAAAACACTTCTTTGAAGCTGGATGTTCATATGATGATGTATAATCCCGGACGTTATATAGAACGATATGCAGAGTTCGGAGCAGATATTATTTATATCCATCCGGATTCTGAAACAATTCCAACAGAGACACTCTGCAGAATCCGTAAACTTGGAAAGGCTCCTGGGATCGTGATCAATCCCGGAATTTCACTTGACAGTATTCAGGAATTGTTGTCGTTAGTAGATTACGTGCTGGTCATGACCGTAAATCCCGGATTTGCGGGAAGAGACTATCTTCATTTTGTAGAACCTAAAATTGAGCAACTTTTGAAATTGCGTCAGCGGTATAAATTCCATATTGTGATCGACGGCGGTGTGACCTGGGAGATTCTGGAGCGTCTCTGGAAAAAAGGGGTAGAAGGCTTTGTACTGGGCAAACAGATTTTATTTGAAAAAAATGAAGATTATCGTACAATCATCCAAAAAGTAAGAAATATTTAAATGATTGAATCAAAATCCTGTTGGAAGTGGAGTAATAATTCCGTTTGGAACAGGATTTTTTGAGTAGATTTTTCCAGTCAATATGATGTAGAATATGGGAGAGAATTATTTGCTGTTAAAAGGAGTATTGCGGTGAAAGATAATTCAGATTCACAATTTTTTTATAAAATTTTAAATGGAATAAATTCGAACATTCGTATCATAGATGTTGAGGCAAATAAGAGTGTATATATGAATGAGTGTTGTAAAAAGACATTTCAGGTTGAGTATCCGGAAGGTAAGCTTTGTTGGGAAGTGATGCAAAAAGGGATGAAACAAAGGTGTTGAAACCCAAAAGCAGCTTGGCGTATTAAAAGAGATGTGTTGTGATGTCATTCAAGGATACTTTTTGAATAAGCCATTATCGGAAGAAGAATTTGAAAAACAGTATTTTAGAAAGAACAGGCGGCAATAAATATGGAAAAAGCAAGAAATGATGAATTGTACAGAGCTTTGAAGGAGAAGGATTATCCTGATGACTTTTGCAGAGAAATTGCATATAATCAAATCAGGACAGATTATACGGCAACTCGTATGCTGAGGTATCTTTACAGAACATCAAATCCGAGAGCGGAAGATGTGGTGGATGAGATGCTGGCAATTTTCAGTGATCGAGATGCCGTCATGCAGAAAAAGGAGCTGGAACATGCTCAGGCAACAATCAATCAGATTTACAGAGACGGATTATAAGGAGAGGAGAACATGAGTATGAACAATCATGAATTATTGCAGGAAATTTATTATCAGAACAAATCGTTAAACAGTGTCTGCTGATTAAGCAGCTATCTGTAACTTCCAACTCTTACATCTGTTCCGGTCATGCCAGAATCGGAACAGATGCAAAAGAGCACAAAGTATTCGCCTCTGAATCCTGAAC
>OAWA01000409.1_pt1 | contig 32918 bp, 27 predicted proteins | sample 1516971 | NCBI WGS metagenome assembly OAWA01 (sample SAMEA2580097, study PRJEB22360) | human gut metagenome | biome: human gut; feature: human-associated habitat; material: faeces | place: Denmark | collected 2008/2010
TTTTTATCACAAAAGAAATTAAAAAAGGCAGTACGCCTGCCGGCATGCATATTTCTATCTGCGTAAAAGAAATCCTTGAGTTCCTTCAGATTAAACCGGGACAGACCGGTCTGGATGCCACTCTGGGATATGGAGGTCATACGCAGGAAATGTTGAAATGTCTTGACTCAAAAGGACATTTGTATGCTCTGGATGTGGATGCCATAGAACTTGAGAAAACAAGAAAACGTCTTGAAAAGCTCGGATATGGGCCGGAAATTTTAACGATCCGGCAGATGAATTTTGCGGATATCGACAAAATAGCGGAAGAAGCAGGACCGTTTGACTTTGTTCTGGCAGATTTAGGGGTCTCATCCATGCAGATTGACAATCCGGACAGAGGGTTTTCTTATAAGACAGAGGGGCCGCTGGATCTGCGCCTAAACCCCGAAAAAGGAGTCTCTGCCGCGGAAAGGCTCAGAACCATCACAAGACAGGAGTTACAGGGGATGCTGATGGAAAATTCTGATGAGCCTCATGCTGACGTGATCGCCCGTGCCGTTGTCTCTAAGATAAAAAAGGGAACAGCCATCGATACGACTACAAAACTCCGGAAAGTGATCGAAGAGGCTCTGGAATTTCTGCCGGAGCATGAGAAGAAGGAAGCTGTGAAGAAAACGTGCCAGAGAACATTCCAGGCTTTGCGGATTGATGTAAACAGTGAGTTTGAAGTCCTGTATGAATTTTTAGAAAAACTGCCCAATGTGCTGGCAAAAGGCGGCCGGGCAGCCATCCTGACCTTTCACTCCGGGGAAGACAGGCTGGTTAAAAAATCGTTTAAGCGTCTGCTGCGGGAGGGTGTCTATCAGGAGATATCAACCGATGTGATCCGTCCGTCGGCAGAAGAATGCAGGATGAACAGCCGGGCACGGTCGACAAAGATGAGATGGGCTATAAAAGAATGAGTTATTCACCACTATTTCCGTCGCGCTTTTGAAATGCGCTCCTACAATAGCGGTAAATAACTTTCGAAAAGTGGCACCTTTTTTGACAGAGGCCCTTCTCCAACAGACATTACGTCCATTTTCCACATGATTGGAGTGAGGCATTCTAAGAGCCGAACGGAAATCATGTGGAAAATGTCATAGTTTAATTAGTCAGGAGGTTAAAGAGATGTTTTATAAAGAAAAAGAACTGGAAATGGAAGGTGTGCTTCAGACAGCCAGACAGATGTGTACGGCGGCCAGAACCGCACCGAAAGCAAGGGGACTGGATTTTATCCACACTGCGGTAGTGACAGGGGAGGATCTTAAAAATCTTGCCGATGAGACAGAGCGTCTTGGAAAAGAACAAGGTCAGGATTTCTATGTGAGAGATGCAGATAATCTCCGCAAAAGCCAGGCGGTGGTTTTGATTGGGGTGACTTATCAGCAAAGAGGACTGAATGAGTGCTGTGGTTGGTGTAATCAGACAAACTGCCAGGGCTGCAGGGAGAACCAGAGCGTCTGTGTATTTGATCCGGTGGATCTGGGAATCGCATTGGGATCGGCAGTCAGTGTGGCATCCTTAAACCACGTGGACAATCGGATCATGTTTTCTGTTGGAAAAGGAGCACTATCCTTGGGGATGCTGGGACCGGAAGTGAAGATAATCCTTGGAATTCCACTGGCCGCAGCAGGAAAAGCGCCATATTTTGACCGAAAATAACGATGTTTTCCCAACCGGCTAAATTTAAAAAGTGGTCCAAAACGTTGATTTTACAGGGGCTGCAGAGGATTTTTAGGATTAGTTTTGAAAATGGACGGCCGGTTGGGAAAAAAGCTGGAAAACGTTGAATATATCTAGGTTTAGAGATATAATGGAAATTGAAGAATGGCTTAAATACGTTGGATAAATAAAAACAAGAGTTGTATTGAAATCCGGTCAGCGATGTTAAAAACTCTGATATGCTGACGATAAATAAAAACAAGAGTTGTATTGAAATTACTTCCCCCTTCTTCTTAACGCACAAGAAGCACAAGGATAAATAAAAACAAGAGTTGTATTGAAATGGCAAAAGTGAAAGATACATTTCACTGCAATAGAGATAAATAAAAACAAGAGTTGTATTGAAATTTTTTAGAAGGATCTTAACGAATTTAAGGATGAGGATAAATAAAAACAAGAGTTGTATTGAAATGTGTCTTGAATAGCATAAACTTGCTCTGTGAATTTTGATAAATAAAAACAAGAGTTGTATTGAAATATACAAATAAAACGTCATCAACCAAAATACCTGTCCGATAAATAAAAACAAGAGTTGTATTGAAATTTCCTCCAACCGTACCCATTTCCATTTCTATAATTTGATAAATAAAAACAAGAGTTGTATTGAAATTTTATTAGGGTACCGTCTACTTCCCCGGCAGACTTGATAAATAAAAACAAGAGTTGTATTGAAATAGCAGAACAGATGGTGCAGATTCGTGTGGGCATGGGATAAACAAAAACAAGAGTTGTATTGAAATCGAAAGGCATCGACCTCGGAATCGGGGACGACTTCGGATAAACAAAAACAAGAGTTGTATTGAAATTTAAATCTCCCCAAAATAGCATTAAAATCTGAGATAAACAAAAGCAAGAGTTGTATTGAAATAAACCTTCGTCTGCATCGTCGCTGATCTTATAATCTGATAAACAAAAACAAGAGTTGTATTGAAATGCGATTTTCTAAAGCGTGGATTAATCGGATGGAGGATAAACAAAAACAAGAGTTGTATTGAAATGTTCGTCTATGTAGTATAGGCGGAAAATGATTCGGATAAACAAAAACAAGAGTTGTATTGAAATAATGTTGGGGAGGCTTCGTATCTCTCTATTCTATATGATAAACAAAAACAAGAGTTGTAATAAAAATCATATTTATAATTAATGAAGGCTATAGAAATTGAATTATAAATTATTAATTTTGATTTGAATTGTTTGAAAGTACTATGAAATGTTGTATTATTTTGAAAAATATAGTAAAATAGAACAATAGAGTGGTTTGTGTATAAAAGCTACTAATGAATCATTCCCTCCAGGGCAGTCGTTACGATAGGTACTATCAGCATGTATACGATACGAGGGTGCATACAAAAGAAAGGGGTGGGGCAGTGGATTTACAAGTGTTTGAAATTCGGCTAAAAGTATATCTGTTAGAAGATATACCGGTAGAAGCAGTTCAGAAGAAGACAGCCGCACTAATTGACATTTGTCTGAGCAGAGACGAAGTACTTCTGAAATTTCATGAGACGAATCAATTTAAGAATTATTCTTTCGGAAATCCATATCCATTGGAAAAGGACAAAATTTATAAAAAGGATAAGGTGTATGTCATAACAATCCGCACCATTGATCCACAGCTTGCAAAAGTATTTTCCGAAAAATTAATTCATGAGCGATCCGATGAGATGCAGGCATTAACCTGCGAAATCAAAATTATCCCCAAAGAAAACAAAATTATTGATACGATTTATTCTATCTCTCCGGTGATTGTGAAAGCAGAACGCTACTGGAGGGGTGTTTTTTCTTTACAGGAATATGAGAAAAGACTTACAGTAAACCTTGTTAAAAAATATAATGCGTTCTGTGATACAAAGATCAATGAAGATTTTGAATTCATTCGTATGATCGAGGTCAAAAACAGAACGCCGATCACTGTATCCTATAAGAAAATAAAACTTTTAGGAGATAAAATCGCGTTAAAGGTAGCAGATAATGAATTGTCACAGGAATTAAGCTATATGACGCTGGGAACAGGACTGGGAGAAATCAATGCGCGGGGGGCTGGTTTTGTAAATTACAGGTGGATGTAGGAGGTGGCATTTTGCTTAGAGAGTGTACGGAAATATTCAGGGAACAATTACAGCAAAACAGAAATCTGCTGTTCGACTCTTACATACCGGCCAACGGAACCTATCTGATTGTGAAGGAAGACGGAAGCTTATGTGAGCCTGTGGAAATTGAGCTGGATAAAAAAAGTGGTCAGATAAACCGCACCAACCGTTATTTCACTCAAATCTGCCAGTATGACTATTACAGCAGGCTGATTGATATGAATAAACCGCAGGACAATAAAAAGATCATTCATTCCAATAATTATCTTTCATTTTTTGTAAAAAAAGAGAGTTTTCAAAATGGAAAACTGAACACGGAAGCTATTGACCGTTACTTCGATGCAGTCATTTATCCGGAGCTTAAATATAAGGGACAGACATTAAAGATTTATCAAATGCTGGAAGAAGAAATCGGATGTGTTCCAAAGGATATCGCAGAAAAGATCCGCATGTGGATAAAAGAGAATATCTTTCATCTGGATGTGGATCTATCCAAAAAAGATTATCTGAAAATATTTTTTGAAGCGCCGATGGAGCAGTATCAACGGGAAAATGACAGATATCTGGTGCCGAATATTTATAACAGCAATGATTATAATCTGGAGGTGGAAGGCGAAGTATACGGACTGCCGAATAACAATCTCGGAATGAACGCAAAAAAACCTTTTCTGTCCAGCCGAACGAAGAAAATTGAGGTGCCGTTTCTGCTGAACGAAGAAGAAGTTCTTCTTCAGAAACAGTTTTTTGATCATCTGATGAACTATGCCATGGCGGGTAAATCCAATGTATATATAGATACGGATGAAAGGACGATATGTGCGTTCAAAAACAATGAAATCATTGACCGTGACTTTAAGGGATATTATCTTCGGATTCAAAAAGGAAAAGAAGTAGAAATCCACAGCAGCGATATTGTTCCATGTTATCATCCTTCTGTGAAAAAACCATTCGTATATCGAAATGCCCTTTCCTATACTCCGAAAGAGCATAAAGAAGGAACGGAATATGGCGCTTATTATACGAAAGAGAAGATACAGAGTCTGCTGGACGCAGTTTTCTTTTCTAAATTTCTGAGGGGCAATTATTTTACTCCGCAGGATAAACTGGGAATGAACGATGGATATATCAAGCGGAATCTCATCATTTCCAGGGAAGCTGTTTTTGACTGGCTGTACAAAGATGAAGAGGTGCAGGCAGCAAAAGTTCTGGGAAACGTATCTTTAGATTTAGTATTGGGAGCGTTGAAAGAAGGTTACATTTTTAAGGCCATGGACTGCTTTAATTTGCGCCACTCACTGTTGGAATATTTTTCGGATAAAGGAGAAGATACGATGGAGAATAAAATAAATCAGATAGTGACCGATCTAAAGGCAAAACTGGATGCGAAGGAAACACCGGAGATACAGTCAGCTGATGAATATTTCTTTGCAGTCGGACAGCTGGTGCAGTATTATATTTCATTAAATAAAGGAAAAAAGAAGACACATGCATTGGCAAATCCGTTTATAAATGCAAAAACAGATGCAGTCTTAAAAAAGAAACTGGTACAATTTTTTTTGAAATATAATTATGATATTGGAGTATCAAGCAGACGTTTTAATAACCTTTACTGCATGATAACAGAATATGAGCTGAAAGGGGATATTGAGAAGGACTTGATGATCGCAGGGTATTTACACAGCAGTTTGATTTATGTACCAAAGGAGGATAAGTAAATGGATAAAAGAGTATATGGGGTTTTGGGGATTTCTTCAATTATGGCCAACTGGAATGCGGATTTTACCGGGTATCCCAAAACTACGCAGGACGGAACAACCTTTGGCAGTGATAAGGCACTGAAATATCCAATGAAAAAAATGTGGGAGAATGAAGGAAAAAAGGTTCTTTATATCAAATCTATGAAATTTTCCGAGGGGAAAAAGGGCGAAGTGACATTGGTTCCAAATTCCCTGAAAGAGCGTTACGAACATTTATATGATATAGAAGATCTGAAAAAATGTAATGACACGAAGGAAGTAATCGAAAATTTGTTTCAGGCAGTAGATGTAAAAAACTTTGGGGCCACATTTGCTGAAGAAAAAAATAATATATCTATTACCGGGGCCGTCCAGTTTGGGCAGGGATTCAATAAATATGAGGGGACAAGCCCGGAGGAACAGCAGATCTTGTCTCCGTTCAGGGACGGATCAAAAGATGATAAGAAGGAAGAAGCGAAAAACTCTACACTCGGAACAAAAATCGTCAGCAATGAGGCTCATTATTTCTATCCGTTTGTGGTGAACCCTCTGGCATATAAAGAGTTTGTACAGCTGGGTGTGACTGACGGGTACACAGAAGAAGACTATGAGAATTTCAAACGCACAGCGTTAGTTTCAGCAACTGCTTTTGCCACCAACGCAAAAGAAGGCTGCGAAAATGAGTTTGCTCTGTTTGTGGAGACAGAGCAGGATTTATATTTACCAAATCTTTCTGAATACATCACCTTCACAAAGGGTGAAGACAAAAATGTGATTGCATTTAAAGATACAGAATTTTTAGATGCACTTGCTGACAAAATCAAGAGTGTGGAAATTTACTATAATCCATATACAACCAAATTAGAATGTGAAATCAAGGGAGCAAAATACTATAATATTATTACACAAAAAGAGGTGTAGCCAATGGAAGTATGCAAGGTTACTCTGAAAGGAAGGACTGCTTTTTTCAAAAAGCCGGATGTGAACAGTTATTACTATTTTACTTATGGCCAGATTCATAAAGTTGTTCTTCTCGGAATCTTTGGAGCCATACTTGGCTATTCAGGCTATGAATCCATAAAAACAGAAAAGCGGAAAAAGGATTCTGCGGAAGGACCAGGTTTCCCGGAGTTTTATGAACGTCTCAAAGACTGCAGATTTTCCATTGTGCCAAAGAATGAGAAAGGCTGGATTCCGAAAAAAATCCAATACTTTAATAATTCCGTCGGGTATGCTTCCAGAGAGCAGGGCGGCAATCTGATCATAAAAGAGCAATGGCTGGAATCACCGGAGTGGGATATTTTTATTCTTCTGGATGGTGAGGAGAGCCGTAAACTTTCTAAAACTTTGATGGATAGGCGCTGTGTTTATTCTCCTTATCTTGGGAAGAATGATCATCCTGCGGATCTTTTGAATCCTGAGATCATGGAGGCAGAGGAAATTCCGCCGGAAAACAGACAGCTGGATTGTCTGCTGCCAAAAGGGAAAGTCACATTTGCATATTTGGATGAAGACGACGATGAGGAAGAAGACTTCTATAAGTATGAGGAAGGACTGCCGTATGCGTTGGACCCTTACACAAATCTTTATGTCACAGAGCCGTTTGTCTATACGAACCAATATGTAAAAGAGTGTGAACTGCCCTTATACCGGGCAGGGAAAAATATCATTGTATTTTATTAAAATGCCGTCGGAGAGAATTCTGCCTATATGCAGGATTCTTTCCGGCGGATTTTTACATTATAGGGGGGAACAGATATGTATTTTGATAAAGCCGTTGTAAAAATAGAGGATCTGATCAAACAACCGGAGCGGTATTTTGCTCACAAGCCAAAGAAAGATGACAGGAAAAAAGAAACATTAAAAGAGCATACCAATCTGGCAGAAGCTTATTTTCTGAGAATTTTTGAGGAAAAGAAACTGGGGCACTGCATGGAAGTTTTTGAAGAAAAATATTTTGATCATCTCACCTGGGAAGCGAAGAATCTTTTTCGGAGTATGATCTTTGGAATTGTGACCTTTCACGATTTTGGAAAAGTAAATCCTTATTTTCAGAAGGAAAAGATGGGTCATGAAATGCCGGAGGCTAAAAAGATTTTTTCAAATAGCCATCATTCTTTGATTTCGGCTGTTCTTTATTTTGAATATTTTATGGAAAAAGTATGGGCACTTGACAAAAGTGATCAGAAGCAGCTGAAAGAGTTCCTGTTCCTGAATTCTTATCTGATAGCAAAACACCACAGCGATTTAGACACATTTGAAAAATATCTTAAAAGTTTTGAAGATGAAGATATCTATCATTTGATTGAAATGCTGGAAGATCAAGACCATCTTAATTTTTATAAAAAGCCGTTTCAGTGTTCGCTTAAAAGAGAAAGACTTGGGAAAGCCGCAGGAAATTTAAAAAAAGCAGCGCGCGATCGAAAAAGCCGGACCAGGCAGATTCTTTTTTACGCGTATGAACGGCTGGCTTATTCTCTGCTGGTCGCCAGTGACCATTATGCTGCATCAGAATATATGAGTGGAGTGCAGATCAGACATTTTGGCGGAATGGAGCATATGGATGAGTTCTGCAGACAATATTATGGGACAGAAATTTATCACGGAATCCGTAAATACGAGCAGGAAAAGTATTTGAAAGAAAAGGATCTGCGGAAAGAAGAGAATATGAATATAATGCGGACGGAGCTTTTTTTGGATGCTGAGCAGGAATTAAAAAAACATATGGATCAGAACGTTTTTTTCGTTGAAGCGCCGACCGGAAGCGGGAAGTCGAATTTGGCTGTCAACTTAAGCTTTCAGCTTATGAAACAGAACTCTGGTATCGGAAAGATATTTTATGTGTATCCATTTAATACTTTGATTGAACAAAATCTTGAGTCCATGGAAAAAATATTTGGGGGATCAAAGGTTATGGAGGACATCGCAGTGGTAAACTCCATGAAGCCGATTCCAATGGACCGGGCCAAACGAAAAACCGATGAGCTTCAATATTATCAGGAAGCACTGCTGAACCGCCAGTTTTTAAATTATCCGATGATCTTGACGACTCATGTCAGTCTGTTTGACACGATGTTTGGAAGAAGAAAAGAAAGTACCTTTGGATTTCATCAGCTGGCAAACAGCGTTCTTGTATTAGATGAAATCCAGAGTTACCGAAACAGTATCTGGACAGAGATTATTTTGTTTTTAAAAGAATTCGCCTCATTTCTTAATATGAAAATTATTATAATGTCCGCCACACTGCCCAACCTGGATGTGTTATCTCCGGAACTTGAAAATGCTGTGCCTCTGATCAGAAACAGAGAAAAATTCTATTCCCATCCGGTTTTTAAAAACAGAGTACGTGCAGATTACAGTCTTATGAAAAAAGAGTTTACCATGGAAGATCTGCTGGACCATGTTTTAGAGCAGCAGAAGCTTAAGAAAAAGATACTGGTAGAATTCATAAAAAAAGAATCTGCGTATACATTTTTTCAAATGCTTCAGGAGGATGGACGGCTGGAACTTCCGGCGGAACTGCTTACAGGAGATCAGAGTATTCTGGAGAGAAAGCAGGTGCTGAAAAAGATTGATACTGCAGGACAGCAGGGCATGATTTTGGTGTCAACCCAGATGATCGAGGCCGGCGTGGATATTGACATGGACATCGGATATAAAAACTGGTCCAAGCTGGACAGTGAGGAACAGTTTATGGGAAGGATCAACAGGTCCTGTAAGAAGAAAGACGCAGTTGTCTATTTCTTTGAAATGGATGATCCGCGGCACATTTACCGGGATGGAGATGCCAGAATTGATAATCTGGAATACACACTGGCTAATGAAGAAATGAGAACGATACTTTCAGAGAAGGAGTTTCAGAAATATTACAAGTCTGTATTAGAGGTATTGAAGCAGACATTTATGGAGACTTCGGGAGATCATGGAATCGCAGCTTTTTTTGCGAAACAGCTCGGTTTGTTAAATCATCCAGAAATTGAAAAAAGAATGCAGCTGATTCAGGATGATATGTGGAGCATGTCGGTCTACCTTTGCCGAAAAGTAGAGGAGGAAGATGGAACCGTGGTTGACGGAAAGGAGATCTGGGACAAGTACAAAAAACTTTTGATGGATCAGGAAATGGACTATTCCGAGAAAAAATATAAACTTTCAGAAGTCAGAAGTAAGATGAATTACTTTACTTATACCATCCAGAGAACAGACCTAATGTATAGTGACAAAATCGGAGAGCTATATATGATCGAGGATGGAGAGAAGTATTTCCAGAATGGAAGGCTCAATAAAATGCTGCTGGAAGGAAGAGACGGCACACCGGATTTTTTGTAGGATGGAGGAATCATATGGAGATCAATGGTACGTTAATCAATTATTATTTTCACTGTAAACGGCAGTGCTATTTGTTTGGAAGCCGAATGAACCTTGAGGATAACAGCGAGGAGGTTAAGATCGGAAAGGCGATTCATGAGCAGAAAGCAGAGCAGGGAAAAAATACAGAACTAGCGATTGAAAACATTAAATTGGACCGTTTGACGAAGGAATATCTGACAGAGATCAAAAAGTCTGATGCGGACCCGGAAGCGGCAAGGTGGCAGATTTTATATTATCTAAAAGTGCTGAAAAGAAACGGGATTACCAGAAAAGGAAAACTTGAATTTGTAGAGAAAAACAAAAAAGACAAGAAGGTTGAAGTGGTAGAACTGACGCCGGAATTGGAAGAAAAATTGAAGCTGTATGAGGAACAAATCCGATCATTGCTGGAAAGTGACCAAGTTCCTGAAGTATTAGGAAAGCCAAAGTGTAAAAAATGTGCGTACTATGAGTACTGTTATATCGAGTAGGAGGAGAAGGTATGGGAAGTACAAAATATATTACATCGATGGGAGAATTGACACGAAAAGATAATTCCTTATGTTTCAGAAAAGACGGAAAGAATATTTACATACCCATTGAAAATACAAAAGAAATCTACTGCCTTAATGAGGTATCAATGAATTCAAAACTATTAGATTTTTTATCACAGAATCATGTGGTTGTACATTTTTTTAACTACTATGAGGGATACAGCGGTACATTTTATCCGAAGCCCCAATATATGAGCGGCAGGCTCTTAATGAAACAGGCAGAGGCTCATCAGACAAAGCGGATAGTAATCGCAAGGGCCATTGTATGCGGAATCGGAGAAAATATCAGGGAGGTTTTATATCATTATTATAAGCACGACAATGATGAAGTGAAGACAACCATCGATTGGCTTGGAGGTGAATTCATCAGACAGGTAAATGAAGCATCAGATATTAAACAGCTGATGTCGGCGGAAGGAGAAGCCTGGCAGAGATTTTATCAGGATTTTAAAACTTTTCTTCCGGAGGACTTTGTTATGAACAAAAGAGTTAAACGTCCGCCGGATAATCCTATCAATGCTTTGATTTCCTTTGGAAATACTCTTTTGTATACGAAGACAATCTCAGCTATTTACCGAACACATCTGGATCAGAGAATCAGCTTCCTGCATGAGCCGTCAGAAGGAAGGTTTTCGCTTAGCCTTGATATGTGTGAAGTGTTCAAACCTGTGATTGTATATCGGACGATTTTTGACCTGGTGAATCGAAAGCAGCTGAAAGTAGAGAAGCATTTTGATAAGAGAGTAAACTACTGTCTCTTAAATGAAGATGGAAGAAAAATATTTATTGAAGCCTTTGAAAAGCGAATGGAAACTGCATTCCAGCATCCAAAATTAAAACGAAAGGTAACGTATCGAACTGCCTTAAAATTGGACTGTTATAAGCTTATTAAGTTTATATTAGAGGATAAAGAATTCCATCCGTTCTGCCTGAAGGAGAAGATGTAGATGAAAAAGAAGATGAATTATAATTATGCTTTCGTCTTTTATGACGTAAATGAAAAGCGTGTTCAAAAGGTATTTAAAATCTGCAAAAAGTATCTGACCCATTTTCAAAAATCTGTGTTTCGGGGAGAAATGTCCCCTTCTAAGTTGATTAGGCTCAGGAATGATCTTAAAAAAGTATTGGATGAAGATGAGGACTTTGTCTGCATTATCAAGCTGATGAATGATAATGTGTTTGGGGAAGAGATTTTGGGGAATCCGGAAGATAATGTGGGGGAAAGTTTAATACTGTGACATTTTTAACATGATTTCCGTTCGGCTCTTAGAATGCTTCACTCCAATCATGTGGAAAATGGACGTAATGTCTGTTGGAGAAGGGCCTCTGTCAAAAAAAGGTGCCACTTTTTGGAAGTTATTTACCACTATTGGAGGAGCGCATTTCAAAAGCGCGAAGGAAATAGTGGTGAATAACTCATAATATATGGGTAGAACATTGGATCGTCCTGCTGAAGATACTGTAAATTAAGTCTTGAGATTGAGTCTAATTTCACAAAAAGGAAGGCGTTTTCCCAACCTTGTTTTTATTAGAAATGGAAGAAAGCTCGGTTTTATGCAGGTTAGGAGAAGTTATGGAAGGAAATTGAAATTATAGAGCGGAGGTTGGGAAAATATCTAAAAAACGTTGAAAAATAAGGGTTTATAGAGTATCATGAAAAATAGAAATGGCTTAAAAGCGTTGGATAAATAAAAACATTAGATGTATTGAAATGAAGTAAGCGGCAGCAAGTATTCATTGTATATGGAGATAAATAAAAACATTAGATGTATTGAAATAGTAAAACATGACAAAATGCTAGATAATGAATATAGATAAATAAAAACATTAGATGTATTGAAATCGAATATAAACGGCGGGAAAGATTATGTCTATAACCGATAAATAAAAACATTAGATGTATTGAAATTTTATAATCACCACCTGATCGTCTTCCCCATCGTCCGATAAATAAAAACATTAGATGTATTGAAATGGAATTTAGAGAACGCAATTTTGCGCTCTCTAAATGATAAATAAAAACATTAGATGTATTGAAATATCAGTATGTGCGGTTTGTTGATGAAGAACCAGAGATAAATAAAAACATTAGATGTATTGAAATGTACATACTAAAAGCGGTCACAGAAGACGGAGTGACGATAAATAAAAACATTAGATGTATTGAAATTCTGTTGCAGCAGCGGCAAAAACACAGATCGAACTGATAAATAAAAACATTAGATGTATTGAAATCTTTTCTCCATTCTCCGGTGGTTCTCCAACCATTGATAAATAAAAACATTAGATGTATTGAAATTGCTTGTATAGATACCCCTTACGGGTTCCGTGCATGGATTAATAAAAACATTAGATGTATTGAAATCAATACCTGCGGATGTCTTCTATAACCGCTTGGTATGATTAATAAAAACATTAGATGTATTGAAATAGAAGTTTTAGGGTTCTTGATGATGAAGTTTTTGGATTAATAAAAACATTAGATGTATTGAAATTGTGACAGATGCTCAGGTTCTTTGTGTAGCAGATGATTAATAAAAACATTAGATGTATTGAAATAGGGATATTGAAATTATTGAATTACAGTATACAAGATTAATAAAAACATTAGATGTATTGAAATCATTCCCTTTCGTTAAGCCATTCTCCAGAATAGTGATTAATAAAAACATTAGATGTATTGAAATAATCTAAAAGATCCGGCCGCTGCTGGAAATGAACGGATTAATAAAACATTAGATGTATTGAAATTATAATCAAAAGATAGCAATTCAAACGTATCAAACGGATTAATAAAAACATTAGATGTATTGAAATATCTCTGCCATTTTGGTAAATTGAATAATGTGAAGATTAATAAAAACATTAGATGTATTGAAATACCTTTTCCCAATGTCCGTTGCTTCCATCCGAATTAGATTAATAAAAACATTAGATGTATTGAAATCGCTCCCAGCCATCCCCTGCACGATGTTTGTCAGGTGATTAATAAAAACATTAGATGTATTGAAATACTATTCTTAATGGCCTTAGATGGCTTATTGACTGATTAATAAAAACATTAGATGTATTGAAATATTCTCGGGCTTCTTGTTGTTGTAACAAGATAATGATTAATAAAAACATTAGATGTATTGAAATTAGCCTCTGCGCCCTGAGACGCTCTTTTGGAACTGGATTAATAAAAACATTAGATGTATTGAAATATTCCTTCCCATCCTTTGTATATTTCAGGGAGAAATGATTAATAAAAACATTAGATGTATTGAAATTCGAGCCAGGGAACGCATTTGGCAGCACAACGAAAGATTAATAAAAACATTAGATGTATTGAAATTCTGCAGTTGCATAAGGATCATCTTTTGCCACATAGATAAACAAAAACATTAGACATACTGAAGTTCTTTTCTATTACATAAATTTTCTACAATTTTATCTTTAAAATATAGGTGAAGAATTTTTCTGGAATTTGTTGAGAAAACAGGATGATTGTAGTAAAATAATAGATAGAATGGTTAAGGATTTGGGGATTCAGATATAAATATGATGAATAAGAATGTCGTACAGAGATATGGGGACCAATCCGCTTCAAAATGGGATAAGAAAAACAATAGTAAATTCATTAGAATAGCTGACGATAGCTGTTCTTACAAGTGTGCTTTGCATAGATATAATTAGACGGAAGTTGTAAATATACAATTTCTGTCTTTTTTTGTGAATAAGGGGGTTGAGGGGAAGTTCAACAAAATGGGGTATAGTATTTATAACTTGATTTTTAGTAATGTAGAAATGAATTTGCATGAAAAATGTAAATATTAAACAAAAAGGAGAAACAGCTATTACAACAACGCTGAGTATTGATTATGAGATTTCTAGTATTTTATCGAAATGAAACACCTTTACATATGGGAACAGGAACTGAATTAGGGGTTGTTGACCTTCCGATACAAAGAGAAAAGCACACTGGATTTCCTAAGGGAGAGGCATCGAGTATCAAAGGGACTTTTAGAAGTATCAGTGAACATAAAGACTATTTTGGTAAAGAGAGTGATAGTGAATCGGATCAGGGAGAACCAGGAAAGATCTGCTTTACAGACGCCAGGATTCTATTTCTACCTGTAAAAAGTAGTGGAAAAGAGTTATTTGTATGGGTGACCTGTCCATTTGTTTTAAATAGGTTTCTAAATGAGATTGATGGATCTAAAAGGTTTGAGAACCTAACAATAAAGTTCAGAGAATGGGAAGAAACACTTGATGATAATAAAATAATTATGATAGGTAAAAATGAAAATCCAGGAGACAAAAAAATACTGGAAGATTTTGAATTTCAAGTTCAGGAAAATAAGGAATTAAAATTTCCTTCGGATTTTATCGTTTCAGAGAAAGATAAGTATCTAAGAAATAAAATACAAAATGATATTTACATGGTCAGCAATGATATGTTTTCCTATTTTTGTGAATTCAGTACAGAGGTGATTACCCGAATTAAAATTGGAGATAACGGAGTCGTACAGGATGGCGGACTGTTTACAGAAGAATTTTTGCCGGAACAGACTGTACTATATAATTTTGTAGAAGATATGCAGAACTGTGATAAAAATTCTTTTGCTAAGACAATATTGGAGGAACAGGGGGAAGAAATAAAGGAAGCAGAATCAAACATATTCCCTAGAGTCGAGGGAATGATTCAACTTGGCGGAGATACGACAATAGGAAAGGGAATTACTTCTTTCGTGGCGATTAAGACAGAGGAGTGTAAGTAAGTTGAAAACAGAAAAGGAATGTTTGACTTATATAATGGACTGCATGAAAGAATTTAGTAGTTCGGATATGAATCTCCTCAAAAAAATACCATCCTATGTCCATAAATTTGGACTGGATTATACGATGGAGTTTCTGTTTACAAAGAGGTCAGAAAATGATTCTGAGAGACATATTTTCCAGTTCATATACTATTATTTGTTTGGTGAAGGGGGAATGAAAAAAGATCAATGCAAATTTCCTTCTGATAACGAAAGTTATGCTGAGTGTGTAAGAGATACAATGAAATTATGTAAAACTGCAATCTTGATCTCTGTTCATCCTGAAAGCAATAATGCCAATAAAAAATGTAATGACCAACTAAAAGGGAAAGAATACATGACTAGAATTGAGCATACAGAGCAAGAGCTGTTGGATATTCAAAATCCATATCTACATTATTATTTTACCAGTTCCAAAAAAGATTTGATTGTCAGAACTCCTAATATACCTAAAGAGTATATTCATCATAAAAAAAATAAAATACAGTCAATATATTCAAAAGAGAAATGGCATACTTTAAACTTTTCTTTGCAAAGATTTGGAGAAAGCAGAATGCTGATTGGGGCAGGTCAAACAATCAAGAAAGACTTATATTTTCATATGAATTTTTTATATGGTATCCCTGAGCTGCCAGCGACAGCAATCAAAGGAGTCTTTCGTTCCTTTTGTGAACAAGATGGGCACATATCTGAAGCAAAAATCAAAAATTGGTTTGGCGATGAAGACAATGAAGGACAAATTATATTTTTAACGGCTACCCCGGAACAATACACAATCAAAAAGGATATCATTTCTAATCAGTATGGTAATTATTATCAGCAATCACAAACTGGGGAAAAAATGAATTTTCCAACACTAAAAAACCCAAATTTGGTAAATTTCTATGCAGTAGAAATTAAAGATATAACGATACAAATGATAATTGGAAAAGGCAATAGGGATAAAGATGATATAGAAAAAGCATTTCTTGAGTGTATTCAAGTATGTAATTTTGGGGCAAAAGGGGCGGTTGGTTATGGCTATCTTGAAAAAAAGAATTAAGTTAGAATTAATAACGGCTATGGGGACACATGGTGCTAATAATAAGGAATTAGAATTTCGTATTACAGAGTTAAAGTCTGCCATGAGATTTTGGTGGAGAGCTGTACAGTGCTTTGATTCCGCAGAAGAGTTGTATCGTAAAGAATCAGCGTTGTTTGGAAGTTTAGGTAGAAAGGCTCCGGTCAGCATACGTCAATATAAATTTGATAGACTAAAAACAGAACCTGTTAAATTAGGGAAAGGGGGATCTGGAAATTTTTTTAAGGTTGGAGAAACGATTGAAATTGAATTGCTTTCCTATGACTCTAAGAAATTAGATGAATACTTGCAAATTTTAAAACTGACCTCTTATCTTGGAGGAATCGGACAAAGAAGCCGGAAGGGGTATGGAGCATTTAAAATTGTTGAAATTGATGGCGATATTGTACCAATAGAAACAGATATAATAAGTGTACTGATTCAATTAATTTCTGATATAACGGATAAAAAATATATAAAGTACTCATATGAAAAGAAAAATATTGCTCTTAATAGGAAGAATACTCAATATTTATGCTTGAAGAAGATCAACGTTGGAAGAGTAAGAGGAAGGGATAAATTTTTTGATGATTTAAAGAGATGTATTTGCAAGAGGACCAGAACAAAAGAGTACTTATTAAATGTATCTTGTTATTGTGGTGGAAATTCAAAAGTCATACCTGTTGTCAGTGAATTTTGGGTAGATCAATATAATGATTTTGTTGAAAATTATTGTCAAACATACATTAAGCATTTAATAGAGGGGTAATTATGGGAGAAAAGTTACTGTTGGTATCAGTCAGCGGTGTTCAAGAATACATTAGTCGTGCCAAAAAGACTGCAGATCTTTACGGAAGCAGTCAGAGAGTCATTAAGCAGATTTTATGGATTAAAAAAAGAATTCAAAGAGAGTTTGAATCCTGCGAATTATTGCTGGGTGAGGGTGTTGTCGGAGATCCTCCGAATTTTTTTATTGCTAAATTACAGACAGACAAAACTTCTGAAGAAGTAGAAAAACAGATTTTAGATGTATTGATGAAAGAAGGAGAGAGATGTTCAGAAGATCTGCCATGTTTTATTACCGTATGTTCTATGAAAGAGAATTATCAGGAGACATATAAATTTTTGTACCGAAAATTTCAAGCGTATAAAAATAATAGGCTGAACGCATTTTTGCCGAAACAAGAATCTGAAGAACAAGTGACATCCCATATTTGTAGTATTTGTGGAATTCGGTTAGCTGACGCTCTAGTTGATGAAGAGTATTTGTGCAACGAATGCCATAACAAAAGAAAAGAAGGAAAACGCATTGCATTTCCATCAACAGAGAACTTTGGTTCTCTATATTACGCACTAGTACGAATTGATATCGATGATATGGGGATGTACATCTCAGGGGAAAAAGGATGGGAGAGGGATGAGGAATTACATGATTATCAGAAAAAAATAAGTCGGGCAGCAAATGAATTTTTCATAAAAGAGAAAGAATTCATTAACCAAAAGGTGAAAAAAGTAACAGAGAACGAGAACGCTGTGATCTATGCCGGGGGAGATGATATGCTCTTTTTTTGTCCTGTTTTTTGTATAAAGGATATTACAAAGAAGCTGGAGTCAGACTGGATTGCAATGTGTGATTCAGGTATGACATTTTCTAAAAGTATTATAGTTGCACACTGCAAGGAGCCGCTTCGATATGTTCTGAAAAAGTCCAGAGAGAGTATGGAACAAGTAAAACAACATTATAGAAAAGACGGAAAAGGGGGATGCTGTTTCTCTGTTTTATATAGAGGCAGTGGCTCAAGAATGGTTTTTGTAAAAGGCGATAGAATGCAGGATCATTTTTACAGCCTGATTTCTGCGTTATGCAGGCATCAGTTTTCAAGAAGTGTTATTTTTCAAATGGAAGAGGAATTTATGGGCTGGGGAGAAAACTTTGGTGTGGATGAATATACAGATTTAAGATTGATTATGAATAATGAGACAAAAAGGATTGTGGGAAGGAAGAGCGAGGGAAGGAGTTCTGAGGAAAAACAAGAATTAACTGATTTGTTAATTGATTTAAGAAATGATGTTACAAAAGAAGCCAAAGATGGATTTTACATAGACTTTAATGCTTATTTTGATCTGATGCATATAGCAGAGAAATTAGCATCTTTCAGTGAAAAATAGGAGGAATGGGATGGGGATTATTACATTAAAAATAGAACCGTGGGATACAGCTATGTTTCGGGATGGGACTTTATTGGATAAAAAAACATCTAATTATGTGGAAAGCAGATTTTTTCCATATCCCTCTGTTTTTTATGGTGCAATATGTACGAGTTTGATGGAAAATGGGTATTTGAATGAGGTACATAAAACTCTTTTAGAAAGAAATACGACAACACTGGAAGATGTTTTAAAAGAGAATTTAAAAATCAGACAGATATATTTAGAGATGGAGAATGAAATTTATCTTCCTGCTCCAAGAGATCTTATGGTAAATGAGGAGGGTGACATTCGGGAAAGTAATTTTCAAAAGGGATTGCTTTATACGAATCCACAGCTTCAAGAAAAAGTCAAACCAGCTTCGGGAAAATATATCAGTTTATATGAATTTATGACTTGCTATGATATATCTGAAAAAGAAGAAATTTATTTAAAAAATCAACAAGAGTTTGCAGGTGAATATCAAAAGACAGGAATAGAATTGGAACATAATAAGAAGATAGCAAAAAAAGAACATCTATATTTTACAACAATGAGAGATTATACATATAAGAATACTTGCTTTCTTATCGAGGCAGAGATACATGATGAAATATCAAAGGGATTTAGAGCGAATATTTTATTAGGGGGAGAGGCCAGGATGGCCAGGCTGGAACTATTTTTGGGGTCATTGGACGAGTATCATAAAGATGTTAGAGAATATAACAAAAAGAAAAGCAGCAGTGAAAACCTAAAATTGATCTTTACCACACCGTTTATTATGAAGAATGAAAAAAGTCTGGAGAGTGTATTAAAAGAAAAAGGAATTTCGGTCTTGTCAAAGATTATAGGAAAACCAGAGACAGCCGGAGGATGGGATATGGCAAAGAATAAGCCCAAAGAATTGAAAAAAGTCATCCCAGAAGGAAGTTTATATCTGTTAAAAAGCAGTTATTTTAAATCTAACACGAATGAACAAAATAAAAATTTATTATCGGAGATACTGTCGGATGTAATTGTTCAAAAGCATCGAGGATTTGGCAGTTTTATACTGGGAAATGAGGAGGCTGTCTATGACTGATTTAGAAAATAGATGGAGACAAGCTCAGGAAAAATGCGATGTATATGTCATGTGTTCTACACTAAATCAAATTGTAAATTATCTGCCGTTAGAAAATTTAAAAAATCGGGAAAATAAATCTTTAGAAATTATAAATTTGACTTATGAAGACGGGGAAAATAAACGATTTTTAAATAAGATGTGGGACGAAAATTTTTCTACAGTTTATAACGACAGATATGAGGGAATGCCATGGATTGACTCTGATGATATAAAATTACCTAGAAGATTTAAGTGTGAAAATTATATTAGAGAAATTGACAAGTGTATTGATGACAGAAAAAATAAAAACTTTATTTGGAATGTCACGGGAGGACAGAGAAATATATTATTTACCACAATGAAATATATAGAGGATAATGCCGATACAAGTTCAAACCATACAGTCATGTACTTGGAGGGCAATACACAAAAGATTACTGTTGGCTATTATGATAGAAATGAGTGGAAATTTGGAGCTGTAAACAATAGTTATAGAAGCGATACGATAGATTTACACAACCTGTTTCGTCTGGCAGGATACGAATCGAAGATCAGTAATGCTGTATCTATTAATAAAGACAAAAATGAAGAAGATTTTTTAGATCGGCTGAAGGCTTATTCTAATTTTTATTCCAAACTATATCAAGTAAATGAAGAAGTACGGAAAAAGTTAATCGAGTCAAATAAGTGGAATAAGAAAGAAAATAATGCAAATGAGTTTTTTAAATTGCTTGACGGTATAAAACATAAGGGAGAAGTAACTGATGATGATTTTAAGATAATAAAAAAGTCGTTAAAGAATAGAACAAATTATCTTTTTGGATATTTTCTGGAATATATGGCGGCAGCAGTGATTTGGAATGCAGTAAAAGAAATGTCAAAGCAGGATGCAGATTTTTTTCAAAGTTTATCTCATAGTGTAAAAGTACGCAAACATGATTGGAGGGAGGAAGAAAAATTTTGTGAATTGGATCTTGTTTTATTGCTGAGATCGGGACAAACAGTTGTCTTTGAATGTAAATCTGGGTTTATGTCAGCAGAAAACGCAAAGTCACGGGAGTATACAGCTTATGCGTTAGGCGGTGTATATGGAAAACCTATATTGATAACACCACTGAGCAAGCATGAAGCAGTAGCAGGTGAAAAGTCTGATGGATATGAAAATATAACAAAGGCATATTCATCAGCACGTCGGGCCGGATTGGAAGTTTTTCATCTGGATAATCTTAAAGAGGATTTAGAGGATTTGTTCAAAGATGCACTGTGACAAAAAGGGGGCGAATATAATGAGCATTAAAAACAGAGCAAATGCAGTTTGGTGTATAGCAAATACGCCAGTTTGTGCAGGATCAGGCGAAGGAGATTTTAGAGCGGACTGCAATATCCAAAGAAGTGATGATTTCCCTAAAATAGATGCAGGGACATTCAAAGGAAGTCTGCTCTATAAAATGGACGATAAGCTAAAAAAAATAATTCAAAATAAATCACCAGAGCAGGCAAAACTTTCTTTTTCAGATTTAAGGCTGCTGTTTTTTTCCGTTCAATCGTCACATGGGATTTACAGGCTTTTAACAAGTGTAAACTGTTTAGAACAATTCTTTTTAGAAATTTCATGGAACGAATATGAATGTGATGATGTTTACCAAGAAATGAAGGGACTGAAAAGGCGGGTTGTAGATGGTGTGATATGTCAGTGGTCTCATCACGATGATACAGAATGGGTTGGAGGATATAAATTACAGGTGGTTAACTATAAAGATAATGTGATAAAGAATTTTTTAAGAAAACTTGGACTTTCCCAAACAATGATCAAACATATTGGAATCGTATCCGATAAAGATTTCAAATATTTTACTAGATATCATACAGAGATTATTACTCGCAACAGACTTGAAAATCAGGCACTGTTTACAGAAGAATATTTGCCGGAAGGAAGTGTTTTGTATGGATTTATTTGTGAATTCAAGGATCTTGTTAGTCCGGTAAAAGCACCTGTGCTTCCTCAAATTTCTAGATGGATTGAAACGAATGAAAAAGAAGGGAAAGTATATCAGATTGGAAGAAATCTTAATACTGGAAAAGGAAGTGTGACAATCAGTGAAATGAAAAGGGAGGAAGTAAAGAATGGAAAACCACTTTGTAGATCTAAATCGTCGTAGGGCATTGGCTTCCTATCATGCAATTAACGACCACATAGAACAAATTGAGGAATCAAAAGATCTTGGAGATCCAAAAGTACAGGAAATTATAAAAAGCAAAAAAGAGCAATTAAGAACTATCTGCAGAAAACTTCCAGTTCTTATAAGGGATAATGGATTTATCACTACTTTTGCTTTTTTAAAAGGAAAAGGGACGTCTTCAATAGAACAGAAAATATTTGAGCAATCAATGAAATGGATTTCATTTGTCTTTTCAATTCCAAAAGAGGCGGACAATGCATTTACCTACATAATCAATGAAGCTAGTCAAAAAGAATATATGATGATAACCAGGGAGATAATTAAATATTTTGTTTGGTTAAAGAGACATGCTGAAATGGAAATTTCTAATTGACTTTTCACAAACTTTATTATATTATTGTATTATATCATTAATACAAAAAGGAGGCGCATCATATATGCAAAAGAAGCTGATTGCCCCAATCATCGTGACGGTTTTCACAATCGCATTTCTATTAGGATACTTCGGAATGATTTTTGTTCTCATTCCATTATCTGTCGGTCTCCGTCTGCTGATCGGTCTGATCCCGCTTTGCCTGGCAGGTGTCTCCGTCTATGTACTCGTTGAACGCATTAAGGAAGTAAGGAGTGGTGAGGAAGATGATCTTAGTAACTACTGAAACAATACCGGGAAAAGAATTTGAAGCCTTAGGAATGGTCAAAGGCAATACCATCCAGACCAAAAATGTAGGGAGAGACATTACTCAGGGATTTAAGCATCTGGTTGGCGGCGAACTGAAAGCCTACACGGAGATGATGAATGAGGCTCGTGCTCTCGCCACAAAACGTATGGTAGAAGAGGCTGAAGCGTTAGGAGCAGATGCAGTTGTATGTGTCCGCTATGCATCAGCAGAAGTCATGTCTGGTGCTGCCGAGATCATGGCCTACGGCACAGCAGTTAAATTTAAATAAAAAATGGCATTGCCGGCTCTGGAGTTATTCCAGAAGGCAATGCTATTTTTATTTCATAGGAAAGTTCTACGACCTTCCCTATGAAATAAAAACGCTCCGCTGGTTGTGCACAGATGCGTAAGGAAAATATGAATCTTTCCCTCTTTGTCCAATTTCCAACTTTGATAAATTGAATTCCTGCTGTTTTCGTGTATAATAATACACAGGAGTGAAAATGATGAAGGAAAATTATCAAAAAAAGTTAGACAATATTATAGAAGGGCTTGAGGGCGGGAGGCCTTCTCTTTTGCTGCACAGCTGCTGTGCCCCCTGCAGCAGTTATGTTTTGGAATATCTCTCAAAGTATTTTCAAATCACAGTGTATTATTATAACCCTAACATCGACTCCAAAGAAGAATACGAAAAAAGAGCTGAGGAGCAGAAGCGCCTGATCTCAGAGATGGAATTTCCGGAAAAGGTATCTTTTATAAAGGAAGAGTTTCGGCCGGAAGAGTTCTATCAGGCAGTCAGAGGATATGAACAAGAGCCGGAGGGCGGGAAGAGATGTCTTCGGTGCTATCGGCTGAGACTGACTGAGGCGGCGAAAAGGCAGGCGAATTGGGGAGTGACTATTTTACCACGACACTTACCATCAGTCCGCTGAAAAATGCCCAATGGCTCAATGAAATTGGACAGGAATTAGAAAAAGAGTATCAGGTAAAGTTTCTGCCGTCCGATTTTAAAAAGAAAAACGGTTATAAACGCTCTGTGGAATTATCACAAAAGTTTGATTTGTATAGGCAAAGTTTTTGCGGATGTGTTTTTTCGAAAAACGAAAAATAATTGTCAAAAACCCTTGCAAAAGGTTTTTATTTGTGATAAAATTTTTACAATTTGTAGAGAGATATATCTAAAATAATACCACATATTGCATTGAACTGCGTCTGCGCATCAATGCTTGGATTCGTGATTTTTATTTTTGGATATATTTTTTTTATGCACATTTTTAAGGAGGAAACAGATTCATGGACGCATTTTTGATTTTGGAAGATGGGCAAGTGTTTAAAGGAAAAAGTTTCGGCGCCAGGAAAGAAGTTATCTGCGAAGTTGTATTCAATACATCGATGACAGGCTACCTGGAGGTGCTTACGGACCCGTCCTATCAGGGACAGGGTGTCGTCATGACATATCCGCTGATTGGGAACTACGGCGTATGTCTTGAGGATGCAGAATCCGTAAAGCCATGGCATTCAGCTTTTATTGTAAGAGAGTTATCAAGAACCGCAAGTAATTTCAGAAGTGAGCAGGATTTGGAAAGTTATCTGATCGCCAACGATATTCCAGGAATCCAGGGAGTGGATACGAGAGCGATCACGAAGATATTGAGAGAAGAAGGCTGTATGGGAGGCATGATCACAACTAATCCGGACTATGATCTGGATGAGATCCTTCCAAAATTAAAAGGGTATCAGGTAAAAGATGCAGTCAAGACCGTATCAAGAACAGAAAAAGAACATTTTCCGGGAGACGGACTGAAAGTTGCCCTGTTAGATCTGGGCACAAAGAGCAACATTGCAAATTCTCTCAACAAAAGAGGCTGTGATGTGACCGTTTATCCGGCGTTTACAACGGCAGAGGAAATCCTTGGGGATCAGCCGGACGGGATCATGTTATCCAACGGGCCTGGAGATCCGAAAGAATGTGTGTCCATTATAAAAGAAATAAAAAAATTATATGACAGTGATGTGCCGATCTTCGCAATCTGTTTGGGGCATCAGCTGATGGCGCTGGCAAACGGAGCAGATACGAGAAAGATGCGCTTCGGGCACCGGGGCGGAAATCATCCGGTAAAAGACCTGGCTACCGGCCGTGTTTATATTTCTTCCCAGAACCATGGATATGTGATCAAAAAAGAGAGTGTACCAAAGAATCTGGCAGAAGTTTCATTTATCAACGTCAATGACAAGAGCATTGAGGGACTCCGGTATAAGGGGAAAAATGTCCGCACCGTACAGTTCCATCCGGAGGCCAGCCCGGGGCCGGTAGATACCGCTTACTTGTTTGATGAATTTATTGAAATGATGAAAGGAGCAAAAAATGCCTAGGATTGAAAGTATTAAGAAAGTATTAGTCATTGGGTCCGGACCGATCGTCATTGGACAGGCAGCAGAGTTTGACTATGCGGGAACCCAGGCCTGCCGTGCCCTTCAGGAAGAGGGAATCGAAGTTGTTTTGGTGAACTCTAATCCGGCAACCATCATGACCGATAAGGATATCGCAGATAAAGTCTACATTGAACCGCTGACTGCGGAGGTCGTGGAAAAGATCGTAGAAAAGGAAAAACCGGACAGTATTCTTCCGACATTGGGAGGACAGGCTGCGCTGAATCTGGCGATGGAGCTGGAGGAGAACGGTTTTCTTGAAAAGAGCGGGGTGCGCCTGATCGGTACCTCATCCACAACCATCAGAAAGGCTGAGGACCGCCAGGAATTTAAAGATACGATGGAAAAGATCGGTGAGCCTATCGCGGCAGGAAAAGTTGTCACAGACATTCCTGCGGGTGCTGAGTTTGCCGAGGAGATTGGGTATCCGGTCGTCTGCCGTCCGGCCTATACGTTAGGGGGAAGCGGCGGAGGAATCGCCCATGACAGAGAAGAATTAGAAGTGATCCTGGAAAATGGTCTCAGGCTGAGCCGTGTCGGAGAAGTTCTGGTAGAGCGTTACATCGGCGGATGGAAAGAAGTCGAATATGAAGTGATGCGCGATGCCAACGGAACCTGCATCACCGTATGTAATATGGAAAACATTGACCCGGTCGGCGTTCATACCGGAGACAGCATCGTAGTAGCTCCTTCCCAGACATTAGGAGACAAAGAATACCAGATGCTTCGTACTTCTGCATTAAACATTATCACAGAACTGAAAGTAAACGGCGGATGCAACGTACAGTTTGCTCTGAATCCGGACAGTTTTGAATATTGTGTCATCGAGGTAAACCCTCGTGTCAGCCGTTCTTCTGCACTGGCATCCAAGGCTACAGGATATCCGATCGCAAAGGTGACGGCAAAGATCGCCATCGGATATAATCTGGATGAGATTCCAAATGCCATCACAGGAAAGACTTATGCAAGTTTTGAGCCGATGCTGGATTACTGTGTGGTAAAAATGCCGCGTCTTCCGTTTGACAAGTTTATTCATGCAAAGAGGACACTGACCACTCAGATGAAAGCAACCGGGGAAGTCATGAGCATCTGCAATAATTTTGAAGGTGCACTGATGAAGGCCATCCGTTCCCTGGAACAGAACGTGGACAGCCTGATCTTCGGTAATTATGGGGAAATGTCAGACGAAGAACTGACAAAGGAATTAGAGAAGATCGACGACTTGAGAATCTATGTGATCGCAGAGGCGATCCGCAGAGGATTTGACTACGACACGATTTTCAACATCACGAAGATCGACCGCTGGTTCTTGGACAAGATTGCTGTTTTGGTAGAGATGGAAAAGAAACTGAAAGAAGCAGGAGAATTGGAGAAAGAACTGCTGGCAGAGGCTAAGCGCTTAGAATTCCCTGATTCTGTGATCGGAAAGCTGACAGGAAAAACTGCAAAAGAGATCAAGAAACTGAGAAACCAATTCGGTATTCATGCGGCTTATAAGATGGTCGATACATGTGCAGCAGAATTTGAGGCGAGTACTCCTTACTATTACTCCGTCTTCGGAAGTGAAAATGAAGTAGAAGAACTGAGTAAGAAGAAAAAGGTCATGGTACTGGGCTCCGGACCGATCCGGATCGGACAGGGAATCGAGTTTGATTACTGCTCTGTGCACAGCGTATGGGCATTAAGAGACGCAGGGTATGAGACCATCATCGTCAATAACAACCCGGAGACGGTTTCCACAGACTTTGACGTGGCGGATAAGCTCTATTTTGAACCTTTGACTGCTGAGGATGTGGAGAGCATCGTGGATCTGGAAAAACCGGACGGAGCCGTGGTACAGTTCGGAGGACAGACTGCGATTAAACTGACGCAGGCTCTGATGGAGATGGGAGTTCCGATCCTCGGAACAAGCGCAGAAAATGTAGACGCGGCGGAAGACAGAGAACTGTTCGATGAGATTCTGGAAGAGTGCTGTATTCCAAGACCGAAAGGAACGACCGTATTTACATGTGAGGAGGCGCTTTCCGCAGCACATGAACTGGGGTATCCGGTTCTGGTAAGGCCGTCTTATGTTCTCGGCGGACAGGGAATGCAGATTGCTGTTTCCGATGAAGATATTGTATCCTTTATTGAGATCATCAACCGCCAGACACAGGAGCATCCGATCCTGATTGACAAATATCTGGTCGGAAGAGAAGTGGAAGTGGATGCCGTATGTGACGGGGAAGAAATTATTATCCCTGGTATCATGGAGCACATCGAGCGCGCCGGAATCCACTCCGGTGACAGTATTTCTGTTTACCCGTCCATTAACCTGAGCGAAAAGGTGAAACGGGTAATCGCAGAGTATACAAGGAAGCTGGCAAAATCACTGAACGTCATTGGACTCATCAATATCCAGTTTATTGTCTGTGACGAGGAGGTTTATGTCATCGAGGTAAATCCTCGTTCCAGCCGTACCGTTCCTTATATCAGCAAGGTAACCGGAATTCCGATCGTAGATCTGGCGGCTAAAGTGATCGCCGGAGCCAAGATCAGGAATCTGGAATATAAGCCGGGACTCCAGGAAGAGTCTGAATATTATGCGATTAAAAAACCGGTATTCTCCTTTGAAAAACTGAGGGGCGCAGAAGTCAGCTTAGGGCCGGAAATGAAATCCACCGGAGAGTGTCTGGGAGTTTCCAAAAACTACAATGAGGCATTGTACAAGGCATTTCTCGGAGCGGGCATTAACCTTCCGAAGTACAAGAAGATGATTCTCACGGTGAAGGATTCAGATAAAATCGATGCGGTGGATATCGGAAGAAGATTCGTGGATCTCGGATACGAAATTTTCTCCACGAGGAGCACGTGCAGAGTGCTGAATGAAAACGGCGTGCCTGCCCATTCGATCAACAAGCTGGAAGAAGAATCTCCGAACTTGCTTGATTTGATTTTAGATGATAAAATAGATTTGATCATTGACACACCTTCTCAGGGAGTAGGGCGCAGCAGGGACGGATTCCTGATCCGCAGGTATGCGATTGAAACCGGTGTGACTTGTCTGACCAGCCTGGATACGGCAGACGCACTGCTCACCAGCCTGGAATCAGGAAGCAGAGACAATTTATCAGTTGTGGACATTGCACAAATTTAAACGTACAACGGGGTACCTTTAAGTCTATTAAAGGTGCCCCTTTTTTCTTTCATCGGAAAGTTCTATTTCAGGAGGGCGGTGTTCCCTCTGCTCTGATTGACAATAAAAATGTAACTTGATAAAATTATGCTAACCGCCGGCTGTATTTTAAAGCCGAATAAAAAAGAAAAGAGGAGTGATGATATGGACCGATATACTAAGCAGGACGTCATAGATCTGGTCAGGGAAAATGACGTACAGTTTATCCGGCTGCAGTTTTCCGATGTGTTCGGGACGCTGAAAAATGTGGCGATCACCGCAAGACAGCTGGAAAAAGCATTGGATAATAAGTGTATGTTTGACGGATCTTCCGTGGACGGTTTTGTGCGGATAGAAGAATCCGACATGTATCTGTACCCTGATCTGGACAGTTTTCTCATATTTCCATGGCATTCCCAGAGCGGAAAAGTCGCGAGGCTGGTCTGTGACGTGTACGGACAGGACGGGCTTCCATTCATCGGGGATTCCCGCTATATCCTGAAGAAAGTGCTCAGGAAGAGCAAGAAACTCGGATATAATTTTAACGTAGGGCCTGAGTGTGAATTCTTTTTATTTCACACGGACGAGGAAGGATGTCCTACGACGCTGACCCACGAGAAAGCCGGCTATTTTGATGTGGCGCCTCTGGATCTTGGAGAAGCGGCCAGAAGAGATATGATCCTGAATCTGGAAAATATGGGATTTGAGATCGAAGCCTCCCACCACGAGGTGGCACCGGCTCAGCATGAGATAGATTTTAAATACGACAATGCACTGCGCACTGCAGATAATATTCTTACATTTAAGTTTGTCGTGAAATATATTGCAAAACGGCATGGGCTGTATGCGAGCTTTATGCCAAAACCGATCTCCGGTGTGGACGGTTCCGGAATGCATCTGAATATGTCGCTCTGGAGTGAAGGGCAGAATATGTTTGCGGATTCCAGAGGCGAACTGGGACTCAGCGACGAGGCGTACCATTTTATGGCGGGTCTTATGAAGCATGCGCCGGAAATGTCGCTGATCACAAATCCATTGGTGAATTCCTATAAGCGGATTGTGCCGGGATATGAGGCTCCGGTGGATATTTCATGGTCTCCTGCAAACAGGAGTCCGCTGATCCGTGTGCCGACGGCCAGAGGAAGCGGAACACGCCTGGAATTCAGAAGCCCGGATTCCGCGGCCAATCCTTACCTTGCGCTTGCAGTGAGTCTGGCGGCAGGAATTGACGGTCTTGAAAATAAACTGCAGCCTGGAAAGGCATCTACAAAGAACCAGTACGAAGTTACAGAGAAGGCGAAATTAAAGGCCGGCATCGGGGCTCTTCCAAGGGATATGAAGGAAGCGATGGATTTGTTCAAGGACAGTGAATTCATGAAAGAGGTTCTCGGAGATCATATTTTTGACCGGTATCTGGATGCAAAACAGGGAGAATGGGAATCTTATCAGAAAACTGTCTCTCAGTGGGAAATAGATGAATATTTGTACAAGATTTAACCGGCAGAAGGCAGGCGTCATTCATACGGGGAGGTGGGAAGCTTGGTTCATATTTTTGTTCTTTTCCCGAAACAGGAGCAGACAAGGAGTATCCGAAATCTGCTTGTGAGAAACGGATTTGAAGTGACGGCTGCCTGTGTCACAGGCTCCCAGATCATGCAGCGGGCGGAAAGCCTGGAAGACGGGCTGATCGTCTGCGGATACAAGTTTGCGGACATGGTCTGCAGTGAACTGAGAGAATATCTCCCTGACGGATTCAGGATGATTGTTTTAGCTCCACAGGCGAGTCTGGAATTTTTGGATATCCGGGGGATGGAGTATCTGCCGATGCCTTTAAAGCCTCCGCTTCTGATGGAAAAAGTACGGGAAATGTCGGACGCTCTGATCAATGCCCAGAAGAAAAAACAGCAAAGGCCGAGACAGCGCACGAGAGAAGAGCTGGAAATAATCGAAGAAACGAAGAAACTGCTGATGAAAAACAACCGGATCTCAGAACAGGAAGCCCACGAGTATATTCAGCGCCGCAGTATGAACAGCGGTGTGGGACTGATTGAAATGGCAAAGATGATCCGGGATTCATATAGATACTAAACGGACTTTCACAGTAAATTATTAGGAGGACATCATGTTTAAGATCAACGAAAATTATTTGAAATTACCAGGAAGTTATTTATTTTCAACCATTGCCAAAAAGGTCAATGCATATCAGGAAGCCAATCCGGAAAAAGATCTGATCCGTCTGGGAATTGGGGATGTGACACAGCCGCTGGCTCCGTCAATCATCGAGGCGCTTCACGGCGCTGTGGATGAGATGGCCGCAGCGGAGACCTTTCACGGTTATGCACCGGACCTCGGATATGAATTTTTAAGAAACGCTATTGTGGACGGTGATTACAGATCACGGGGTGCGCAGATTGAGGCGGATGAGATCTTTGTCAGTGACGGAGCAAAGTGTGATTCGGGAAATATCCAGGAGATCTTTGCACAGGATAATAAGATTGCGGTCTGTGATCCGGTGTATCCGGTTTATGTGGACACCAACGTCATGGCCGGACGGACAGGAACCTATGATCCGAAATCCGAGACATGGAGCGATGTAATCTATATGCCGTGTACGGCGGAGAATAATTTTGCACCGGAATTTCCGAAAGAGGTTCCGGACATCATTTATCTCTGTTTCCCGAACAATCCGACGGGATCTACGATTACAAAGGATCAGCTTCAGGGATGGGTAGACTATGCAAATAACAATGGGGCAGTCATTATTTATGATGCTGCATATGAGGCATATATCTCAGAGGATGATGTGGCACATACCATCTACGAATGTGAAGGTGCAAGAACCTGTGCCATTGAGTTAAAGAGTTTTTCTAAAAATGCAGGATTTACCGGAGTACGATTGGGATATGCTGTAGTGCCGAAAGATCTTACATGCGGTGATGTAAAACTTCACGACTTATGGGCAAGGCGCCACGGTACAAAGTATAACGGCGCACCGTATATTGTGCAGAAAGCGGGAGCGGCTGTCTATTCTGAAGCCGGGAAAGCACAGCTTAAAGAGCAGGTGGGCTACTACATGAACAATGCCAGGGTGATCTATGAGGGTCTGAAAGATGCGGGATATACTGTGTCAGGAGGAGTCAACGCTCCTTATATCTGGCTGAAGACTCCGGATGGAATGTCCTCCTGGGATTTCTTTGATCATCTGCTGGAACACGCAAATGTTGTGGGAACACCGGGATCAGGTTTCGGACCGAGCGGGGAAGGCTATTTCCGGCTCACGGCTTTCGGAAATTATGAGAATACGGTGAAAGCCATTGAACGGATTAAAAATATATAACTGTATTTTGCAGGACCATGCCTTTGCCGGCATGGTCCTTTTAATGTTCCTGACATAGAGTTTTGTCAAAATATGACGATTCGTTGACATTTTACACAGAATGTGTTAAGTTAATTTTAATAATGTTGTAATAAGTTCACAATACGCAGGAAGGAGAGGGAGACACAGAGGGATATGAATCATAAGATAGCAAAGGGAACGATGGCAGCCGGACTGTCACTGGCATTCATTCTCGGAGTTTCCACATTCGCAGACGCCAAAGGCGATCAGTACCAGACCGGTCTTGCGGGATCTGCGGCAGCTATGGAACAATACACAGAGTCAGACAGTTCAGCACCAAAGAAGAAAGTAAAAACACCTTCGGCTGCAGCAGCAGTGAAGAAGACGACAAAGACGCAGCATATTACAGAAGTTAAAAAGCAGGCGGCAGCGACTTCCGCAAAACCAAAAGTGACAGCAAAACAGCCGGCAGCGGCCGCGGTGCAGAAAAAAACAAAAGAGCCCGAATTTTCTGCTTCATTTTACAGAGGAAAGGCAGCACCCAATGTACGCTCCGTACTGAACATCAGAAAGAAAAAGAGCACTTCCAGCCCTGTGGTCGGAAAGTTCAAAAAAGGAAACATCGGCACTGTATTGAAAAAGGGAAAAGAATGGAGTAGGATCCGTTCCGGAAAAGTGACCGGTTATGTGAAGAACGAGTATCTGATCTGGGAAAGTGATATCCACAGTTACGCTAAGAAACATAATTTTCCGAAAAAAGCCGTCGTGAAAGTGGACACACTGAAAGTCAGACAGAAACAGTCCACCAAAGCAAAAGTTTTGACCCTGGTCTCCAGAGATGACAGCTACAAAGTTCTCGGAGAATCCGCAGAGTGGGTCAATGTGAAGGCAGACGGGGACAAAGGCTATCTGGCAAAAGATTACGTCAGTCTTGGGTATTACTATACCAGTGCAAAGTCAACGGTGAAAAAACAAAAGCCGGCAAAGAGTACCACGAGTACAGAACGAACAACCGAGAGCGAAAGACAGAATTCCTCTTCTCAGGAGAGCGGAGACAGTTCCTCAGGAGCTACCCGTCAGCAGGTCGTGAACTATGCCCTGAAGTTTGTGGGGAATAAGTACCGCTACGGCGGAAACAGCCTGACAAACGGCACGGACTGTTCCGGATTTACTCAGCAAGTGCTTGGACATTTTGGCTACAACATCAGCAGAACATCCTATTCCCAGGCAAACGATGGACGCACCATCTCCATCAGCAGCGTCAGACCAGGGGATCTGCTGTTCTATAAACGGGGAGGCCGGATCAACCATGTGACCATGTACATCGGGAACGGTCAGGTCGTCCACGCGAGCAATTTCGCCCCATATCCAAGGGGAGGCATCAAAGTATCCAGTATGGGATACCGGACACCGTGCAAAGCAGTGCGCATCATCAACTAAGTGAGAGAAGATTATTTACATATACCAAGAAACCGCCGCGGTTCACAAATGTGAACCACGGCGGTTTCTCTCTGCATGAAGAAGCTGCTGC
>OAWA01000415.1_pt1 | contig 32406 bp, 27 predicted proteins | sample 1516971 | NCBI WGS metagenome assembly OAWA01 (sample SAMEA2580097, study PRJEB22360) | human gut metagenome | biome: human gut; feature: human-associated habitat; material: faeces | place: Denmark | collected 2008/2010
GTACGACAAGCCCGCGCGGTCGCGGGGGCGGGGGGGAGCCAGTCGGGGCAGTTGGCGAGGAACTCATCGAGAGCATCGGCGTCGGCTACGGAAATCTTGCCGATCTGCTCGCCCTCGAGTGCGAAGGCGTCCATATTCGCCTTGTAGCCGGCGACGAGGTCGCCCAGAGCCTTTGCCTGCGCGCGGGCGATCTTGGCATCGATATCGTCGCCTGTCACCGATACGGCGCCGGACACGGCCTTTTGGAGCTCTCGGGCAGTCCAGGAGCCGCCCATACCGGCGAGTGCGCCGCCGTCGAGCTCGATAGCCTCGCCACAGGCCTCCCCCAGGGCGTCGAGCTCGCGCACGAGGGTCTCGACCTGAGCGGAGGGGTCTGAGTTGGCGGACGTCACGTCGTTGCCCTCCATGAGGAAGTGTCCGCGGCGCACGACGTGGTTGGCGATGGCCCAGAAGACGAGCCTGGGGTCGCGGGGACCGTCTGATTCCATGAGGTCGACGTCGAGGTGCGCGAGTGTGGGATAGCCGTCGAGAAGCCCCTGCCAGGCGGCAGCGGCGGGATCTGCCGCGATATCGTCGCGCATGAGTTTGTAGGACATCCTGCGCCTGACGAAGAAATCCGGGTCTGCGGGCGCGATCGCCGGCGCGAACACGCGCTCCATCTCACGCTCCCTGCCGCGGGCGCGCTGGAGCCTGCGCCTCGCGGTGCGGGGCATACGGGCCTCGGAGGCGTGGAGCGCCTCCTTGAAGCAGCGTGCGCCCATAACGGGCTGGCCCTTGTGGTAGAGGACCTCTCCGTACTCGTCTGTGGCCACGAACCCGACGCTCGTCCCGTCGAGGTCGATTCCGGCATACCACGGACCGTTGATATTTTTAAGTTTCCTAGCCATGAGTTCTCCTGTGTGATATAAAGGGTTTTGTGAGTTGCTGCTCGAAGCGCAGTACCTAAGTCGAAATACGGCTTAAAAGCCACAAACTGCCTTTTCAGGCCGCCCCGTATGGGGCTTTTTCTTTATCCCGACATTCCATAGGCACTAGAGCAGGTGCTCCATGACGGTACCGGTCGAGTCGGTGCGGAAGCGGATGCTTCCCACCGTGTTCTCGTGGATCATGTTGCCGGTCGCCACATCGACGTAGACGGCATCGCTGAGCCCGCGGGACACCTCCATCTCGGTGGCGCCGGTCTCGGAGTCGATTCGGAGCTTTCCCACTTGGTTGCGCACGTGCATCTGGCCCCTGGAGTCCAGGCAGCGCTCGACCGTGCCGCTGCCGGCCTCGGTCAGGTTCAGTCTATTTATTTGGAAACTGTTCACAGTTACCCCCCCCCTCTGCAAGAAGGCTAGAGGCCGGGCCTTTCCCGGCATTGGAGGGTTTTGTTTAATTATAGACTGGCGCGGGGACGCTTCCGCCGGTGATTCAGGGCATCGCCATAAGGTCAGATTTAACGATTCGATATTGATAAATAGATTGATAAAGCCAGACGATATTCTGGGGCAAACAACCTTCCTTTCGAAAGCAAAACCCCGCCCCGGCAATTGAGCCGGGACGGGGCCAAAGGGGAAGGTAAATTCGCATTTAGGCCGTGGGATAACCGCTAGTGCCGATCTTGTTTACAACTTCGGTAGCCATAGTAATGACATTTCGGAGCTTGCCGGAGTAAATGGCGAGGACGCTCACGAGGGCGAGGGCGAGCAGGCCGATGAGGATGATCATCTCGGTGGAGATGACGGCACCGAGCTTCTCGTCAGCTGCGCGGCGGACATTGTAGGTCTTGGCCGCGAGATACGTGGCCATGGCGTTCATGGTCGCAGAATCCATGATGCGCTCCTTTCGGTTAGGGGGTTCGAGTCTTTGGCCCCCGTCGACACGATAGGGGCTTGCTTCCCGCCCCCCGAGATAGATTCTGCTCCCTCAAATGCGTCCGTGAGGGGCCATTTGGTGCCAAGGGGTGACAAATGGTGACACGGAAAAGCGCGGGTAGGCGACACGTACGTAGCCGTACAACGTATGTTCGCCCAGATTAAATGGCAGCCGTGGCACCGACCGTGCCGAATTGCTCTAATCGGGGTTGTGCTAGAGTCGATAAGCAATTGAAAGGTTCGTCCGCGTGCGAAAGGAGCGGTGTATGCCAGAGGTTCGCGTGACCGGGACGGCAGACGAAATCGAGCTCACCGCTCGCTCCCTCGGAGCTGCCCCCAGGATGCAGCGTCGGCGTGACGGCATGATGGCAGGCTATTTCGAGGTACACGCTCCGAAGGCCATCTGCCTTGACCTCGGGACGACGGGTCCCAACCCCGTTGAAGATGAGATCGCGGCCATCGCTATCGTGGGCTGGGCGGGAAACGTGCTCCATGAGGGGAAATACAGGCCAAGTCGCAAGGAGCTCTGGCAGGCGGCATCTGAGGTCAACGGGGTGTCCCCGGACGACCAGATAGACCTCCCCTCCTTTTTCGACGACCAGGCAAAGATCAGGGATATCATCTGTGGCGCCGACGAGGTTATCGTCTATAACGCTTCATGTGTCATGAGGTTCCTGGAGTACAACGACGCTGCGCCCAGCTCGGGCACCAGAGTCACCGATACAATGTACGAGTATTGCCACTGTCTCGCAAAAGCGAACCGCGACCCCAATTGCCTCGCGCACAGCGAGTTGGCCGACGCCGCGGTTCGAATCGGATATGCCTGGGAAAACAGTCCGCACGGTACCGTGACAAATGCCCTCGCCTGCCTCGCTGTCCAAAAATGGATTGAGGGGCGCCAAAGGAAGAACACTAAGATTTCTGAATACAGGGCTTGAGCAGCAAGCTCATCGAGTTTGCTGCATCTTAGATTCAGGGGATGATTGCTTCTATCAATTCCACGGGAAGATGTCACCGGGCGGCAAGACACTTAGGAAACCCGGTTGGAGAGGTGATTAGCATGAACGTTAACGAATTTATGGCGAAGCACGATATCACCGATGCCGACCTCGAGCGCATGGCCGCTCCCTTTGAGAATGGCGGCTTCGAGCTGGAGCCCGACGGAAAGGTATTCAGCGGCTCGCATCTCGATGCAGTCGGCACTCGCCGCGTTACGGTGGTTCACGATGAGAAGGATACTTAGAGGGCTGAACTGATTAACAGAAATAGGGGGCGGGACATAGCCATGGTGCCCCGTCCCCTATTTCTGTTAATCGGATACGCTACTCCTCGTATTTGTTGCCCTTCCCGCAGTTGCAGTCCTCGCAGAGCGTCTGCAGGTTGTCCATCACAGACTTTCCCCCACGTGAGACTGGCTTTATATGGTCGACGTGGAGCTTCACGCCGTCCTCGCGGCCGCGACCGCACTTGACGCACCTGAAGCCGTCCCGGCGCAGCACGTCATAGCGCATCGCGCGCGTCACTCAGCGTGCTCCTCTTTGCCGTCCATACAGCGATTCTGGTACTCCCGGCGGCACTTCTCCCGATCCTTCTCCTTGGGCTTGCAAAACCCATCCAAAATCGTCGTCACGATTTTCTCCATGGTCCACAGTGCGGCAACGATCACCGATACATGCATTAGCGACAGGATTACCTGTGTAGCGGGACCAAACATCTCCGCGGTCTTTCTCCTCGTTATGGATACGTTCTCCAAGTCTAAGCTCTCGTAAATGCAGTCGACCATTCACATGATGCCAGGAGGTGACATCCCCTGGAACACTTGTTCATAGCCGCCTGCCCTACCTCCTCCGAAACGATGATTGGACCATCGGATATTCAGACGGAGGGAGAGATATGGCCGAGGAGCTCGACCCGAGCATGCTTCCGAATTGGCTGAGGGACATGGATGACGGCCCGTCGGTGAGGCCCGGTGCAGATGATTGTGACCGCTACGGACTCACGTGGTGCGGCAGCTTCACGGTACATGGCCTCGGGTTCCAGGCGATGAACGGGACGACGACGGATTTCGCGATGGCCTGGCCCATCGGCGACGGTGGCTGGCAGGTCCTCCAAGACGCCTACGACATCTACGACCCGGTCGTGGGGCAGGACGGCTATATCGAGACCGAGGATCTAAACGACATCATGCGCGAGAACGGGTTCCGATCCCTCAACACATTTACTGCCGCACAGGGCGAAGGATGGCGCGAGAGCCTTACGCGTGCCGTCGCGGCCAGGTGGTGCAGGGAGCGCTACTCGGTCCCCCTGACCTTTATCGACGGGTCTTCGGCACTGTCCAGGCTCGTCTCCTGTGCTGTCGCGTTCGATCCGCATTCGGACAGGACGCTCGTTGCCGCCGCAATCGAGCGGGAGATGGTGAGCCAGGAAAATGCCTACAACATGGCCGCATACGCTAGCGCCCGTGAGCTCAAGAGCACGCAGCTTCGATCCCTTGCGGTCGTTCAAGAGAAATCGGCTATCCATGGGATGGGAGTGGCGGCGGGAGGCATGCGTCGCCAACAAATCCCGAGGTCAAACGCCCGCGGACCCAAGTTCGGGCATTAACGATAGAAGGGGCAGATTGAAATGTATGAGAGGGTATGGAGCGGAGCAGTTGAGGGCTGCGAGGTTTCTCTCGGGTTCAACGAGGAGGACGGCCTGTTCAGCTATAACGCGAAAAAGGACGGCATGGTGTTGAGAGACCGTCACTGTGCCGATCCGGTAGATGCCGGCCTTATGGACGGCCCCGGGGTCGAATGGGATGGCAAGACGCCCCTTCTTCCCAGCGCCTCGGAGATCAAATTCGAGGGCCGTTTCGCGCCTTTTCACACACTCGAGGAAATCGTGAGCGGCACCTGGCTCTCCCCCGCCGACTGGCCGGGTTACCGAAAGGCGATGGCAATAGATGAGCTGTCGGACCGCATGACCCGGATCGCGAGGAGCTATGCGGGCGATCGCGCGCCGGACGAGGCATACATGAACTTCGGCCTCATCGATTGCTCGAAGCGCCTGAACGCGATATTCGAAGGCCCCGACAACTGGCCGAATCGGGCATTTGAGTCCCTATTCACTGCCACCGGATACAAGGAGTTCGCGCTCGGCAAGAGCTTCGCCTACAGCGACCCGTACCTGCTTGCAGACTCGCACGGGATGCCCAGACAGGTTGTCGATCAGATACGCATGGCGGCGAACAGAGGGCAGGGACCGCTCTCATATCGAGACGCCGTGGTCAGCCTATGCAGGCAATCTCGCTTGGAAAACGGGGGTAACGCCGACTCGTTTACCGTCCTGCCCTTTGTGAGCGTGGGCGAGTTCGCAGACGAAATCCGCCAGTCGGACAGGATTCACGTCGACCTGTATGCCGACTTCAATGGCTACAAGGTGCCGATGGCCCACTTGGGCAAGACGGCCATCGCCCTCAACGACATGGATGCCGAGAAAATCAGGCTGAGCATGGACAGGGCACGTGAAAAGCATGGCTACTACTGGTCGAGAATGGGGAAGGCCACTTCCTCCAAGCTGGATTTCTCATCCCGTACGTTCGAACTGACCGAGCTTGTCGCCGCCATCAAATCATGTGCTGACTGGAGCCTGTTCTTTAACCACCGGGTCCATTATCCATGCCTCGGTTACGATCTCGACGTGAACGGTAACTCTAGTCATATTCTTCTGGCATGCGGCATGAGCGAATGGCGTTCGGACGACGCCCAGGAGTGGATTGCCGTTTCGCGCTCGAAATCTGATCGCCTTTACCATATCGAGCGTATCGACGCATGGGATTCCTACGAAGGGCCCGAATTTAAGGTCACGGAATCGAGGGCAACGAAAACCTACCCGAGCGATCTCATCGACCAGATCGCAGCCGACCATAACGAGTTCAGGGAGACGGATGGCGTGCCGCCGTTCATCAACGCCCGCTACGCCGCCCGACTCGAGCATCTACGCGAAGTCTACCCCTTAAAGCAGAAGGCCCCGGAAAATGCGCCGGGCACAGCGGCATTGAAGGACGGACTTGCGAGGCTCGTGAAGAAGGCTGAAGCCAAAAAGACGCCCAGCCACAACAAGCGACCGGGTTATTTCACTTATTTGAGAAGACTCAAGAAGAGGGCCCATGTGGGCCCTCTTGCTAGCTCCTTGTAGGTGACCTGCGTCATCTGGAGTTTCAGGTGACGAAGGAGCCGAACGGATACGATACATTTTTCCGATATCGATTTTAGTTGCGGCGACCGTCGTTGCCGCCCGCTTTACCGTTAAGCCTGCGATGCTAAGCCCAGCCTCCGTCATTGTGGCAGCCAACAAGGATCGACGGTCAACTACGGCACCATCAGCGATATCCTTAAATTCGCATACGCTCAATTACGCGCACCGCCCGTAAGGGACATGCACGGCCTCGGGACGGAGGCCACGCCTCCGTCCCGATTGGTATTTACCTCTTTGAACTCGTGACGCCGTCTGATTGCGCCACGGACCACTTGATATAGAGAGTGGTGTCCTTCTTCGCTTTGATTGATGCGATCGAGGAACCCCCCGCCGCCGACGTCAACCAGCACTCGGCGACATAGCGTCGCCAGGTGCCGTCCGGCTGCTTCGCGTAAACCCCGCTGGGCTTAACAGGCGCCACGCGCTCACCCCAATAGACCGCCTTGTGACCAGCACCGTCGTCCCCTATGGCGGGGAGCGAAAGGCCATCGACAACATGGGCCTCAACACCCCTGCTGAAATCCATAAGCTCGAGGGCATCGACAGCCTCGTCCGCGCTATCGCTTGCGGCGGCTCGATACACAGTCCCCTCTTCAGGGTGAAGTGACCCCTCGGCATAGTCGATGCGGACGGTGCAGCGGTTGCGCCCGTAGAGATGGAGTTCGTCGCCCGTCGACAGCTCGGTTCCTCCGTAAGGGGCGGTCAGCTCCTTATCCGTGAACCAGCCCGTGAAGCCAGTGCTCGGATCCTCGTCGAAATGCTCGTTGAGATTGCAGTGGGACTTGAGGGCGGCTGAGGTGGCTTCGGCGCTTGCCGCATGGGCCCCGGGCTGAGCACTCTCGGTGAACACAATGGACCCATCATCGATTCCGTCGGCATGGTAGACGACCTTGATGCCTCCGACATGAACGGGTCCGGCAGATATCGAGCCGTGGAAACGGTGCACAAGCGGCGAATCAAAGTTGATGCCACTGCGCAATTCCGTGGGAAACACCTGTTGGACCACACAGGAGAGATAGCGTCCCGAAACCAAATCAAGCTCCCGCTCCGATAGGCTGAGCTCCCTCGCAGTCTTCGAAAACTCACGCAATACCGTTGCGCCCTTTGGTTTCGGAATCAAATCGACCTGAACGCAGCGAAGCTCGTTGACGCCCTTCAGGTCGCCAAAGCCGTTGACGCTCGTGAAATCGAGATCGTGCCCGGAGACGTATCCCCCAGTCCATGACGAATTTGAGTTGAACGCCCTGACCTCAAGGTCGAAATGCAGGGATACCTCGCCGGTCAGCCATACCTTGATGGCACTCCAGCGTAGAGACTTGCCGCTCATGCCGACCTGAGCGCCGTCTGCGGCGGCATCGCTCCATTCGCCGCCTTTTGCAAGCATGCTGTAGCAGATTGAGCCTTGCCAGGGGGAACCGTCCAGGCGAAGCGAGATCGCCTCTATGCACATCTTGGGCGACATATTCATACCGACATGCCGATAGGCGGGACATTCGGACATGTCGCCGAAGTTCGACAGATGGCACGACCCGATGACTGACGCCCCGGAGCAGCCGCTTGGAACATCACCTTCGTCGGCATAGTACCAGCGGTACACAAAGTTCGACACGGCAGTCCCGCCATTATTGCCCTTGACGTCCGACCAGTTATTGCAGGGTGTACACGAGAGGAGTGGATCCGAGCACGTCACCGTCTTTCCTGCCACGATCTCAGATGCCCCGTCATTCAGGCTCAGCGACCCCGTAAACGGGATCTCCTCTACAACCCAAGCCGATGCCCGGTCTCCGGCAACCCCCGCCTTGTAGCCGTTATGGAAGAGATTCAATTTATCTGGCTTCGCCACGGTGGCGTTCGGCCTGTTCACGCATAGTCCCGATGCGTCATTGATAATCGCGACCGCACCGTCTTCGAATAGGGGCGTGCCCTCGGAAAATACTTTTGTGACCCACCAGGCGCTTGCCCTCGAGTCGACTCCGGCCCTGTTGATTGCGAACGGCTGCGTACAGGCGCCATGGCTGAATTCTTTTCCATCCCACGGGCCTCCCCATAGGGCGTTGACGGCACAGGACGCGTCGGCCACATGGGCCGGCCGGAACGTCGTGAGAAACCCGGGGACGGGTCCCCAATCATCGAGATAGGAGGCATCGCGGACTTTCGAGAACTCGGTCAGGAGTAGCTGGTTGTAATTGTCCTTGAATTTCTGCTGGTATATATCTGTTGAATCTGTAATAGAGGCATTTGCGACATCCCAGTTCAGGGTGTCATCATCTGCTGCATGAACGCGACAGACGATACCCTGGATGTCCTCGCTAGTTAGATAGGTGTGCTCCACGGTCGAGGTCAACCAGCCGGTTTGGGAGTGCAGGGCATTGACCGTCTCGGCGTGGTATTTCCCCTCGGCGTAGATATTGAAGATGTTAAGGTCCGCGCACCATCTATGGGTCACGTCTTTCGATGTGCGCCTGTACCATTTCCCCGTTTCATTGTATTGATAGTGCTTCCAGCCGGTATCGTGCCGACCGGTGCCGACGCCCAGCTCTTCATTAGTCAAATTGCCATCGAATGTAACGATGTTGTTTTCCTGCTCGTCCTCTTTGATTGCGCCCAGGTTATCGTCATCGGACGTAATCCATATGCGCTTGCCGTTCGGGTTGTAGTTAGTGTCACCGCAGGCGGTCAGCGGGTAAAAGGAGAGATGGAACCATAGCTCGTTCTCATAGTCGCACTCGACCTGGAAATTGAGGGCGTATCGGAGAATCTGGACGTAGGCATAGCGGAAGGCATACCATTCGGTCCATCCGTTTGCCCACCCCATGCACTGGTTCGGAGGATTTGACCTTCCCTTGCAGCAGTTGATCTTGCCGTTGAGCATCCCGTACGTATCCCAGGCGCCCTGCGCGATTGCGGCGTTCTGACCCCAGTAGTCCCAACCGAGCGCGTCGTCTGCGCCGAGCAGGCCCAACCCGGCCGCGACTGCCAGGGCGGCGAACAGGCCCCGCCTGCTGATCGGGGTCTCCCTCAAAGGCCTGTCTACGGCTGCCTCGTTATCTTGTTTACAAGCCGTCATCTACACGCACCTCCCATAAGGGACGCGCGCGGGCTCGGGACGGAGGCCGCACCTCCGTCCCGACTGATATCTATCTCTTCGCGCTGGCGACGCCGTCCGAATCCGCGTAGCGCCACCTGATGTAGAGCGTGGTGTCCCGCTCCATCTTGATGCTTCGCAGGGACGAACCCCCCCCCGCCTTATCGGTCAGGTAGGCGTCGCACACGATGCGTCGCCAGGTGCCGTCGCCCATCTTTCGGTAAACGCCCGCCGGTACGGCGAGCGAAATCCGCTCGCCGTAGAAGACGGCCATGTGCCCTGCGCCGTTATCGCCTATGGCAGGCAACTCGATTCCGTCGAGGTTATGGGATTCTGCCACATCGGAGAAATCGGGCAGCTCGAGTGCGCCCTCCACAGGCGAAGCGCCGTCCTTGGGTTTGGATACGTAGACGGCGCCTTCCTCCGGCTTCAAAGATCCGTCGGCGTAGTCAACCCTCAACGTGCAGCGGTTGCGCCCGTAAATGCTGATTTCTTGCCCCATGACGAGGTTCGCGCCTGTAAAAGGTTCGGATAAAGCCTTATTGGCGAACCATCCGGTGTAGCCGCTGGAAAGCGCATCGCCGAAATGCTCGTTGAGGTTGCAAACGCCCTTCAGCGCTGCCTGCGTGGCGGCTTCGGATGCCGTGTACTCTCCTGTATCAGCGTGGTCGATATAGACGATATGGTCATCGTCTACACCGTCGGCGTAGTAGGTGATGGTAGCCTTTTTCGCGTAATACATGACGCCGGGCGTGACGACGGTACCGTGGAAACGGTGGACGAGCGGCCACGCCTCGGCCGTGCCGGATCGCTTCTCGGTTTTGAATTCCTGTTGGACTGCGCAACTCAGATACATGCCGTTCAGTGCGTCGGCTTCGTCCTCTGTAAGCTCGAGCTTCCGCGCGTCACGCGAGAACTCCTTTACGAGCACGGCATCGGTCGGTTTCGGTATAAGGGCAACCTGCAAGCAACGTAAAGTCTTGCCAGCCACGCCTACGGCGGAGGCGCTTTCGGCGCTCGTGGCGTTCACATAGGCTCTGTTCCACGATATATCACTCTGGAAAGTGCGCACCTCGAGATCGTAATGGCGTGCGACCTCACCCTCGAGCCAGACCTTTACCTGACTCCAGCGCGGGCTTGAACCGCCTTGACCGATCCACTCGCCGTCGGCTCGAGCGTCGGACCAGGTTCCGTTGTCGCAGGAAAGCGCCATGTACCCGATCGAGCCCTCGTAGCTCGTTCCCTTCAGGTAGAGACGGAAAGCCTCGAGCGTATAGTCCGGGTTGAAGTTCGTGCCAACGTGGCGGTAGGCGGGAACCTCGATGAATTCGCCCGTATTGGCGATGCGCGCCTGCCCCATGACCACGGCGTCCTCATCGGGTGCGGAGTCGGGTTTTGCAGCGGCGTACCAGCGGTAGATCATCGCGGTCGGCTCGCCCATCTTTTCCCACAGTTCCTTTTTGGCCGGATAGCAGGTGGCGAAGGGGTCACTGCAGGTCGGGGGTTGGGGCCAGGTGACCTTATCAGCGCCGCTATTTAGCTCAAGCGTGCCTGTGAACGGAATCTCCTCGATGACCCATTCGGATGTAATGTTCTTCTGCGTATCCGAGTCATAGCCCCCATGGCACATGAATAGCTGCGTCGGCTTTGCGGTCGTGCCGCGATAGCGGTTCACGACCTGGCCCGACGCGTCACTGATGACCTGCACGGCCTTCTTGGTGCCATCAGAGTTCCAGTTGTCGACAAGCCACCAGCCGCAGGTGCGATCGGCGACGGTGTATTTATGGATGACGAAATCGCGCTTGGTGCTGCTCCTGATGTCAATGCCGTTGAAAGGACCGCCGCCGTACGCGTTGAGGGCCGCGGATCCATCCACCACGTGGGCGGGACGGAAAGTGATGAGGTAGCTTTGGTCGGCATCGGCGTAGTCACCGCCGATCTCCTGATAGTTGGCGAATTCAGTCAGGAAGAGTTGGTTCAAATTCGGCTCGGGCTTGGCCTTGCCTGTCCCGGCGAAGAGCTCCTGTTGATAGACCGGCGTGCGATTTGACGACTTGGCGTCGCATACGTCCCAGTTGAGTGAATCGTCAACGGCGGCGTGCACACGGCAGACCATCCCGAAGAAGTCTTGACGTGAGCCATGCGGAATGGCGGGAAAGCTGGTCGCGCACCAGCCCGTTCCAAAAGCCTTGGCCCCCCATTCGCTATGCCAGACCTTATCGATTCTGATATCTCGTAGCTCGAACCATGATGCGAAACTGTGCGAGAAACCGCTGCCCGTTCGTCGGTACCACTTGCCGGTATCCTTGTAGGAGCGGCGTTCCCATCCGGTGTTGAATGTAGCCTGCTGAGCCGGGGACGGACAGCCTGCATAGTTATTCTTTAAGTCGCAGTTGAAGCTAAGGATCTTATGGTCCTTATCAGGGACATCCTCGTAGATAGCCCCGCGGTTATCGTTCTCGCCATTATCGTACCAGAGACGGTGCGAGGTTCCGTAGTTGGTGTCACCGCAGGCCGAGAGCGGGTAGAAGCTGATGTGGTACCACAACGTGTTTTCATAATCGCATTCGACTTGCAGGTTAATGGCGCAACGGAGCTGCTGGGTTCCCGGCCAACATGTCCATTCGCACCAACTTGTTGCATACCCCATGCACTTAGCACTGGGGTTTTTATACGATCTGCTCCTGCCGACAAAACCGTTCAGCATGCCGTAAGCGTCCCAAAACCCCTGGCCGATTCCGGCATTCTGACCCCAGTAGTCCCAACCGAGCGCGTCGTCTGCGCCAAGCAGACCCAACCCGGCCGCAACTGCCAGGGCGGCGAACAGACCCCTCCTGGTAATCGGGGTCTCCATTAAAGGCTTGTCTACGGCTGCCTCGTTATCGTGTTTGCAGGCATTCATCTACGCACACCTCCCGTAAGGGACGTGCGCGGGCTCGGGACGGAGGCCGCACCTCCGTCCCGACTGATATCTATCTCTTCGTGCTGGCGACGCCGTCCGATTCCGCATACGCCCACATGGCGTACACGGTCGTGTCGCGTTCCATCTTGATTGTCGAGAGAGGCGACCCCCCCCCGGCCTTATCGGGCATGTAGCCCTTGAAGACGAGGCGGCGCCACGTTCCGTCCTCCCGCTTGGTGAACACGTCAGCGGAGCCGGCGAGCGTCACCGACTCGCCGCGATAGAAGGCCGCATGTGCCACCCCATCGTCGCCGATAGCCGGCAGGTCGATCTTGTCGAGCCTATGCTTCTCGATGCGTCCGGTGAAGTCGATCAATCCGAGCGCACCTTCGACGACTTCGGCCCTATCGCTCGGTTCCTTCCTGAAAACGGCACCGTCGTCGGGCTCGACCGATCCCTCCGCATATTCGATGCGCAATGTGCAGCGGTTGCGCCCGTACAGCTTCAATGAGCCCTTCTCGGGAATCTCAAGGGAGACGGCCGGATTGACCAGGGCGGTGTCCTTGAACCATCCGGTAAAGCCCGAGGCGGCATCCTCCCCGAAATGGTGGTCGAGATTGCAGGGCCTCTTCCCAGCCGCCTCAAGTGCGGCATCTACGGGCGCGTAGGCGTCACCTGGATGGACGTCGGAATCACGATATACAAGGTGGGCGCCATCGATGCCGTCCGCATAGTACTCGACGCAGGCAGATTCGATTCGACAGGGTTTGGAGACGACTGTGCCGCGGTACCGGTCGGTCCAAATGCGGTCGGTGCTTCTCGAGGGCAGGCGCAGCCCCAACATGGCGGCGACATATAGGTAACCGGAACCGAGATCATCGGTGAGCGTGAGGCTTTCATCGGTACTGAATTCCCGTACGACGCGGGCGGCGGTCGGCTTGCGAATAAGGTGAACGTTCATACCCGAGATCTTCGTATTGGAGCTGCCGTCGGGTTCGAGCCCACATGCCGGAGCCGTCTCGAGAGTCAGCGGTCTGTCCTTTGAGTTGTAGACATAGACGGGATCGCTCCAGGCGCACGAGCCGTTGAGGAGCTTGGTCCTCACGACGAGGTCATACCTATCGGCGATATCTCCGGTAAGCCACACCTTTACCCGACCCATCGCCTCGGTGTCATGCGCTCCGCTTGCGCAGACCTTACTTCCGTCCGCCCCCTCATCCCAGGCGCCGCCATACCACCGCTGCGCGGCATAATGAATCGATCCGCTGTAATTGGAATCCTGAAGTCTCATTTCAAGGCTGAAAATGGGCTCTCCGCCATGCGGCCATCCGATATGGCGATGCGAGTATGCCTCAGTCTGCTGGCTGCCATTTCCCCATGGTCCGACTCGGCACGAGGCCATGATTACCGCATCGTCTTCGGTAATTTCCTCTGCCCTGTCGCTGATATATAGGCGGAAGATTGGATAGACGGGAAGAGCGTTTTCATTCTTGGTGCCGAGTACCCAGCTTTTAGGGCGAATGTACCTCGTCTCATCCTTGAATTTATTGTGCCACCCGAGAATCTTTAGAGAATCGCCGGGCTTTGCCTCATCTGAGGACAAACCGACCTCGCCGTGGCACACGGCCTCCTCGATCATCCATTGCGCATTTACCTGTTTTGCCCAGGCGCCGGGACAGGCGGGACTGGAAACTGCCACGCAATCGGTACTGTCCTCTGTAGCGCCCCATGTGTCGAGTCGTTGGCCGTCCGCGTCCGAGGTGATGAACCAGCATTTGTGATCCGTCTCGTTCGTAATAGACGGCTCGTGGTGAACCCACCACGAGTTCGTGAGGTTGGTGGACTCAGGGTTGCGCCATATTTCCGCATGTCCCCTTTCCATAGTTGGAGACGTATGCCCTCTGTTGTCAAGGCCGCGGTCAAGACCTGGGCCGACCATGTTCGCTATACAGAAGGTAAAGCACCCGAGGCCGTCAGATTTATTTGGCCAGAACATCCAATTCTGGTTGACGCCGTCATAATCTTGCCAAAGGCATGTTCCGCGCCCGTTTTCGTATCGGGTCACGGGAATACCGTTCTCATAGCCGCCCTGTATGAGATCGAGCCTCAGGTCCGGTGCCGTGACCGGGATCACCTTGAAAATGCCGCCCATAAGCGCCAGGTCATTTTCGATATAGATTTTCTCGACGTTGATCGCCATATCGTTATCGGGGGCAAATCTCTGCCCTTTAATGTCATTGGGATTCTTGTTTGCCGGGACTCCGTTCATCCAGACATTCCAGATGTCCATTCGGGCCAGGACCCTCTCGTCATGGGGCGCCGCCTGCCTTCGGACGAACGTATCGCATCCTGGGCCCTCGTAGAATCCGTTGGCGAGCCAGCCGGTGCCCCAACCGCCATTGATCAAGTTGCCCTGAAACGTTCCGACCTGGTTGCCGTTGAGGAATACGTAGCTTCGGTTGTCGTCGCCGTCCGCTTCGCCATACCAGAGGTGATGGCCATTCGGGCTAAGGGAGGCACAGTAATAGTACGGACGAAACACGATATGGTCATATAGCTCGTCAGACCAGTCGCACTCCACGACACAGGCGAACTCTGCAATTAGTTTCTGGCTGCCGTTTGCGGTGACGTTCCATGCGCCGTTGTTGGTCGACTTGCCGAAAAAGTAATCGTTGACCCCGCGTTGGGGATGGGGATGCGTGATGGCACCTGATATGTGCCCGTTTTCCCATTTATTGCCAATCCACTCCCCGCGCCCGAAATTCTGCGCCGCGAGCGCGTATGCCCTGGTCTTGCGCATGATTCCAAGGCCGGCTGCAATTGCGAGAGCCGCGAGGAGGCCCCGGCGTGAAATGGGCGCGGAATCACCGAACCCAGATTCGTCGTGTTGAGACCGTTTCTCATTCCCGATCGACTGAACTCCAGTCGTATTGTTCACGATGGCGCCGCGAGACCCATTCTTGCTCCGGGGACCCATCTCAGTACTCCCTCGATTTGATAGCGGACAGGCTGCAGCACAGGACCACTGCCAGATAAACGGCAGTCTGGTACAGATCAAACCTCATAAACGCGATGATGCACGCCACGAGCCCGAATATGGCGGTAAGCGCGAAAAGGCGCCAGTCATCGACCTTACGGGCCATGAGGGCGAAAATGAATATGGCGATGGGGATCCAGACGGTCTCGATGGACCCTCGCGTAAGGTAGAACAGGGCGGCACGCTTGCCCATCACCGGCATGATATTGACGATAATGGAATAGACGGAGTAGACGCAAGCGGGCAGAAGGGTTGCGGAAGAAACTACCGCCGAGAGGGAAAGCTCCTCCTCTTCCGGCCCCATAAGAGAAAGGTTATCCAGCACTCGATATCCTCCAAGGAACTACGGTTGCCATCAGTTGCTCGGGGCCTTGTGGCGACCAGCCCGCCACAAGGCCATGGTCGCTTGTGGGCATTCGGCCCCATCAAAAGCGTAAGGCCACAACCCGCACAGTGCCGGTCGGTTTGGTGCCAGGGGGTGACAGACCGACCGTGGACGCGCCGATTTCTAGGGTAAAATGTCCCTGGAAATCGGCGCGTCCATCGGAGTATGCAGATATATGTTGAACAAATTATTTAGTTTTCTGGCTGGGGGCAAAAAGGAAAAGAGACCCACCGATAGCTCACTTACAGATATGCCTTTAAGCCGGGAATTGCAGCGGCGATTTGTCCACAGCTATATCGAGCAAATCGCATCCGAGCGAGAAGGCCGCGTCCCCAATGGCGTGTACGAGACGTCTGTCGTCTCTTTCGTCTTCAACCATGAAAGGATTGAGGGCAGCTCTCTCACGGAATGGCAGACAAGAACGGTTTTCGAGACCAGGGATACCGTTCTCGCGGACTCGACTACCCCCGGAAACGTCCGTGAGACGGCAAACCATACGAAAATGTTCGATTTTCTCTTCGATTCGCTGGACAGGGATCTAACTCCCGAATTCATCAAGGAGATCCACCTGCAACTCATGGCCGGAGTAATGGACGTGCCCGGCCAGTGGAAGATTCTGGGCAACGGGGTTGGAAGCGTCATCACGGCGCGCCCGGAGGAGGTCCCCACGTTAATCGACCGCTTGGTTTCGGAATATAACAAATACGAGCCGTCCCTGGAGAATATCGTCAGGTTCCATGTTCGATTCGAGACGATCCACCCCTTCCCGGACGGTAACGGAAGGGTTGGAAGGGCTATCGCCTTTCGTGAATGCCTGCGCGCCGGACTCGTTCCCTTTATCGTGACGGATGCCTCAAAGGAAACCTATTACACCTCCCTCGATGAGTTTAGGGCGGGGGTAACCACCCCCCTTATATCCTATGCCGAGGCTATGCAGGTCGATTTTGCTTCCACGATAGCGCCCATGCTCGCTGACCGCTCTTTGTCCGATGGCCTACTTGGGAAATTGGGCATAGAGAGGCCTGACTTCAAGGATGACGCCGGCTTCGTCGGCCCTTCCACAAAATCATTGAAATCCAGCCTCGATTCAGTTGGAAAAACCGGATCTGAGATCAAGTCCGATCATAAGACGCATCGCACTCGTCGGGTTTAGCCTAAAACGATGATGGGACCGTTCATCTTGAACGGTCCCAAACCTGGCGTCAAGGCACGGTTATCGTCGCATTTCAGCGATGATGGGACTGCGACCCCCCTATCCCTCGATACTCAAATTCCCAAAAGCGGCTTTTGGCCCACGCCCGCTTTTACCAATCGACGAAGCGTACGGGGACGTCCATGGGCAACGGTCCACGGGTCGTTACATTGATCGATCCGAAACTCGAATTCAGCACCTTCCGATGGGCGATATCGGCGGGCATGCGAAAGCTGTCCTCACAGTCGATATGCACGGTGCAGGTGGGCCAACCGCCGCATGTGACGACAACCAACTCCCCCACCCCGGGAACGCTCTCGAGGAATTCACGGACCGTCATCTCGCGGCGAGACGAATCTGCACCCGTATTGCAATCAGTTTCAAACATTTATCTGCCTCCGGTTGATCGTTGACGAGGGCGCGTACGCGCCATTGTGCTCACGTCGCCAATAACCCGACCGGAATTCTGTGGCACCCAGTTTACCACTCGCAACCTCACCGGGCCCGAATTCACATGAACACTTGTTCCTTACGGGCAGCGGGGACACCTCCCACGGTAGCGTGAAATCGATAGGGCTAATAGGCACCGTAGGCGCAAACTGTCACCCCGTGGCACCAAATCGGCAGGCATAGCGCCGACGCCGGCGGTACGTTAGACCATGGGGACGCATGCCCGTAAACGCAGCCAGAAACCCGCGTCCCCTCTCCGGTAACCGAGAGAATGGAGCAGTCATGCGACCTGGAGGAAAGATAAAGGAGTGCGCCGGCAAGCTCTTCGGCCGCATCGGCGCCCGTCTCAAGAAAGGCGCGGTTCTCAGCACCGGCGCGGTGCTCATCGCGAGCCAGGTGCTCTCCGTCGTGCCGGCACCGACTGCCGCCTATGCCGCGGCGACCGAGACGATCACCCGCGGCGAGCGCGTGAACTACGGCGGCTTCTACATGTACAACTCGACGACCTCCGAGGGTACCCCGGCGATCTGCCTCGACCCGGGGAAGCGCCACCCGCTCGATGCCACGACGGCCACCGCACAGCTGCCCATTGATACCGACTGGACCAAATGCTACACGGGAGGCGGCGGAGATCAGACCCTGAAAGACCGCACCGATGGGATGGCGAGGATCCTCTACTACGGTCCCACGGGTCCCGGTTTCGAGGAGGCGAAGGCGAAGGGCCTGTGGAACTTCAACTGGTACGACGGCACGCCCCTGGACTACAGCAAGATGCTCGCTATCCAGCACATCGCCCTCTCGGCCCTCTCGAAAAACTCCAGCCAGTACGGTATGCAGGGCACGACGGCCGCATTCCGCAACTGGTGCTATAAGACCGTCCTCTACTACAACGGCAATCTCAACGCGGGCACATTCCTTGCAAATCTGGACAAGAATCTGCCGGGACCCGCACCCCAGTCCTTCAAGGACACGATCTACCTCGTCAACTACGGCACCGGCACCCAGTGCCTCATCACCTTCCACAACAAGGGCAAGCTGAAGCTCAAGAAGGCGAGCTCGAACCCCGGCATCTCCGACAGCAACCCGTGCCACTCGCTCGAGGGCGCGACCTACGGCGTCTTCTCCGACCCCGGTTGCACCCAGCAGGTGGGAACGCTCACCTGCAACGCCTCCGGCGACTCCAACGTGATCGATATCGCCCCGGGCACCTACTACGTCAAGGAGACCACGGCGGGAAAGTCCTATGCACTCGATGAGGGGGTCCACAAGGTAAACGTCTCCGGCGGCCAGACGGCCACCGTGAACGTCTCCGACGCCCCCCAGAACGACCCAGCCGACATGCTGGTAGCCAAGGTCGATGCCGAGACGGGCAAGGCCTCCCCGCTCGGTGCCGGCACGCTCGCGGGCGCGGAGTTCACCGTCAAATACTACGACGGTTTCTACACCCAGGAGAACCTGCCCGGGAAGGCCACGAGGACCTGGGTTCTTAAAACGAACGAAAACGGCTACACAAGTCTTTTGCGCGCAAGTACAGAGCCTGAAAAATATGTAGTATCTGGCGATAGCTTTTACAAAACCGCTGATGGGAAAGTAAATACACTTCCTCTTGGTACTGTGACGATCCAGGAGACGAAGGCCCCGGCCGGTTACCTGCTGAGCGACAGCACCGTCCACCTTCAGCAGATCACCTCGAACACGTCGTCAGAGTTCGTCTCGACCTTCGTTGAGCCCAGCGAGGACGCCCCCACCGTGCGCGAGCAGGTGAAGCGCGGGGATATCGCCTTCAACAAGGTCCATGGCGAGGATATGACCGGTCTCGCCGGCGTCCCGTTCAAGATCACGTCCAAGACCACGGGCGAGAGCCACATCGCGATCACCGATGCGAACGGCATCCTCACGACCGAGGCATCCGCCTGCCCGCATACCCGAAACACCAACGCCAACGACGCCGCCCTGAACGCCGACGGCACCATCGACGAGTCGAAGCTCTCGATTGACAACGGCCTGTGGTTCTCCGGCTCGAAGGACGCCCAGACCGCGGCAGACGACTCCAAGGGCGCGCTGCCGTATGACACCTACACCTTCGAGGAGCTCCGCTGCGCTGCGAACGACAGCCTCAACCTCGTCAAGTTCGAGGTGACCGTGAGCCGCGACGCCTACACGATCGACCGCGGCACGGTTGACGACAACCCCATAGAGATCGGCACCACCGCCACCGACGGGGCAGACGGGGACCACAAGCTCCTGGCATCGAACCAGGCCGAGATCGTAGATACCGTCTCCTACAAGGGCCTCAAGAAAGGCACCGAGTACGAACTCAAGGGCGCCCTCATGGACGCCGAGACCGGAGAGGCCCTGAAGGACACGGCCGGCAAGGAGATCACCGCCACGGCCAAGTTCACCCCGAAGGCATCCAGCGGCAAGCAGAAGGTCAAGTTCAAGTTCGACGCCACGCTTCTCGGGGGCCATAAGGCCGTCGTGTTCGAGCGCCTCTACCTGGACGGCAAGGTCCAGGCAACGCATGAGGACCCCGGGGACGAGGACCAGACGGTCGAGTTCCCGCCCGTCGAGATCGGCACGACCGCGACCGATCCGGCCGACGGCGACAAGGCAATCGGTGTCGGCAAGGCCGTGACCGTCGAGGACGAGGTCTCCTATAAGAACCTCGCCACGGGCCGCGAGTACACCGTGACCGGAACGTTGATGGATTCCGAGACCGGTGAGCCCCTAAAGGACGCTAAGGGCAATGCCGTGACAGCGACCACGACCTTCGAGCCCGAGGACACCGAGGGCAAGGTAAAAGTGACGTTCTCGATCGACACCTCGACCCTTTCCAACAGGAAGCTCGTCGCGTTCGAGAAGCTCGCGGCGGACGGCAACGTGATCGCACGCCACGAGGACCTGACCGACGAGGGACAGACCGTCGAGGTCATCCCACCCGAGATCAAGACGTCGGCAGCCGATGGCGCCCACGGCGATAATGCAGTCACGGCTGACGGCAAGGCCACAATCGTCGACACCGTCAAGTACACCGGCCTCGTCCCGGGCACCGAATACGAACTCCAGGGCACCCTCATGGATGCAGAGACCGGCGTGGCGCTGAAGGGCGCGGACGGTGCGGAGATCACCGCTTCGGCCAAGTTCACGCCGCAGGTCCATGACGGGACCCAGGACGTGACCTTCACCTTCGATGCGAGCGAGCTCGGCGGCGCGAAGACCGTAGTTTTCGAGAAGCTGCTCGTCGACGGAACCCTTATCGGCTCGCACGAGGACCCGACCGACAAGGACCAGACGGTCGAGATCTCCCCGAGCCTCAAGACCACTGCGGCCACGATCCAGGGCAGCAAGGCGGTGAAGCCCGAGGAGGAGGTCGCAATCGTCGACACCGTCCACCTCAAGGGCCTGCGCCCCGGCCAGAGCTACACCCTCACGGCCTCGATCAACAAGAAGTCAGACGGTACGCAGCTCACGCTCACGGATGTGAAGGACGCCTCGACCCTTGCCGGCAACGGCATCCAGAAGGGCTCCGATACCGCAGAATCCAGTGGCGACCTCTCCAAGGCCCTCGTCGACGTCACGGGGACGGGCTCTTTCGTCAATATCCCCGAGGGGGCCAAGCTCTCCAAGAACGATGACGGGACCTATACGCTCACCGTGCCGGGCGCGACGCAGGATGCGGCCGGCACGGTGACGAAGCTGAGCGGCGGCCAGGTGAGGCTCGTGCCCCCCGAGTCGAGCGACAAGGCCGACGGCGACAGCACGACAACCGATACCGAGTCGACCGGCAAGGATTCCACCCTGGGTACCTACGAGGTCATCGCCAACGGACAGGTGCGCTTCACCCCCGCCGTCTCAGACCTCGACGTGGACGTCCCCATGGTGTTCAAGGCATCCGACGTCGCGGGCCAGCAGGCGGTCGTATTCGAGAGCCTGCAACGCGAAACTGACGGCAAGGAGATCTCCAAGGAAACCGATCTGGAGGACACCGACCAGACCATCGATATCGAGAACACCCCCGAGGGCAAGAACCTCGAGCAGACCGGCAACTGGGTACTCTATGCGGCGATCGCCGCCGGAGTGGCGGCCTGCATCGCCGCAATCTTCCTGATCTTCCGCAAGCGCAAGATCTAAGGATTATCGACGATAAAGCCCGAAGGGCCCCGCTTGTGCGAGCGGGGCCCTTCTCTTTTGAAAGGAGCCGTCGGATTAAATGGGAGTTTGCTATTCGGCTCCAATGGGATGCGACTATGAATGCGGGATATTCTCGTGGTCGAACACGCCGACCATGCGGATTCGGCGGTTTCTCTCGCGGATAAAATACACGACCAGGACATCGTCGTCGTAGGTATGGGCCTCACGGTGCTTGCCGTCAGAATAGGGCGGATGGACGAGAACGTGGTCGTCCCATCCGCTTTCCTCTATCATGCCGGTGCGGCCGAGCTCGTCGATACATCCCTTGACCGCGTTGACGACTTCCACGTATTCGGCATGGGAGTATTTCGGCTTCAGCACGACGAGCGTTCTCCAGAAGGAGGCGGGGACCTTGACCTCGTAGCGGCTCACTGCCCGACCTCCTCGGGCTCGATGCCCATCTCCGCAAGTATGTCTGCCGGTATCTCGAGCGGCTCCTTCCCGGAATCGTCCTCAATCAAACCGTACTCCTGGGCCTCGGCACGAAGCATCGCCATGCGCACTTCCTCCGAATAGAGGCGGCCGGATGGCGATGAGAACAGGCCGTCAAAAGGCGTCCTGCCGGTCTGGGCAACCTGATTGACCATAATGCGCATCGCATACGGCGTCGTGAGACCGCTCCTGGCGAAAGCCCTGTCCGCTCGATCCTTTACCTCATCGGGGACGTTCAGCTGTATCAGTGCCATATACATCACCTCTCAATATGATAATGACATACTATCGCATAATCATAATACCCAAAAGCCTATCGCTTTGACACGATGCCGCCGCGTCGAAATCCCATTTCCATGCGGTCGCCCTTTGGATAGGCGGCAAAGCTCACATCGGTCCGGCAACATATAGCAAGATGCCGCGAGCCAGGCGCAGAAGCGCACCGAGCAGTGCGAAGATCCCGGCAGCCCTATAAAGGTGCGTCCTCTTCCCGAAGCACCCCGGCCGGACTATCAGAAGCAATGCGAAGTAAAAATGACCAAATAACGATAGGGCCTGGAGCAATTTCAAACCTGCTTCCCAAGAGCCAATCTGAAAATCCGCTTTGGCCTATTTCGTGGCACCGCAGCCGGAGCAGCGGTAGCCGGTGAGGACCTGCTTGGTTCCCGTCTGCACCTGATATGTCTCCTGGTGCGTTACCGCCTCATGATGAACGGTTTTGTAGTCATCAACCGTATAGTAAGAAACGGGGGTTCCAGCCATAGCCTTCGATTCCTGATAGTTTGCCGCTGCGGCAGCGTCGTAGAATATGGCCCCATCAGAAAAGACGATGTGTGAGCCGATGCACACCTGCTCATCCCATGCGTCCTGGTCTACAACAGTTCGAGTGCGAGTCTCGTATACGGGGTCGTTGCGGTACTGCGCCTGCCACGTATGCTCATGGGACGGCTTGCCGGAGGAGACGGAAGAGGGCTTGGAGTCGGATTTTGACGGCGCGGAGCCGGAGCCCGTGGACGGCTTTGCCGCATCGGTCTTCTCGACCTCGGCCTTCACGGCGCTATCGGTCGCGACGTCCTTCTTCTCCTCGACCTTCTCCTTGTCGGCGGCAGGGGCCTTCGAGGCGTTGTCCGTGACCTTGTTCACCACGTCCTTGCCGGCATCCCCCGTGAGGGTGCCGTCGCCCTTGGAGACCGCCTCGTTCACCTTGTCGAGAACCTTGTCGATATCGTCCTGGGTCACGTTCTCGGCGGGCTTCGTCTCACCGGTGAACTCGGTGGAGCCGGAATCCTTCGAGGCGCCGGAAACGGCCTGATCGCCGTCGCCGGCGGGCGTGGTAATGGAGCCATCGGCATTGATGATGGGGATAGCGGTGATCTCCCAGGTGCCCTCGGTCAGCCGAACACTGTCCTTGCCCTCGATGGCGTCGGAGGCGGATGTGGCATGGCAGAACTCGACACCCTCATCGGCGCCGTCGGTACAGACATAGCGGGTGATGAGGGGCGAGGAGTCGGCAGTCACGCCCTCAGCCTCGATCTTGACGGCCCAGTCGACGGTTTTGTCGGTCTTCTCGGAGACCTGCTTCTTGCCGCCGTCGCCATCGACCTCGATCTTGGTGATCTCGGACTTGGGGGCGAAGGCGCCGGCCGCCCATGCGCCGCCGAGCCCGAGCCCCGCGACGACGAGAGCGACGGTCGCGCCGATGGCGACCTTGCGCTTCAGGGGCAACTTGTTGCCATCGCCCCCATCGGGAACGAAGTTCGGGCCCTGGCCGTCTTGAGCGTTGAGGTTGTTCTCATCCATGATGTTGCCTTTCTCTAATCCCCTATCGGATTCTATTCTATCGTTCGGACATGATGGTCTCGGCTACACGGTCGACCCGGACGCCTCCGGCGACCATCTCCAGCACTGTTAGTATGCGGGCCTTCTGTACGACCCCAAGGAGCGGATCGTTTTGGTCTCAGACAGACCCAGCGCACGAAGGAGCGTCCTTGCCCCCACCGCGCCCACGCCGGGGCAGTTTTTGAGGAATGCGAACAGCCTGATCTTGGCAGCGACGTTACCCTCATCGTTGAGGACGTCGGCTGGACTGATTTCCCCTGCCTTGAGGCGCTCCTTGAGGACTGCGCGTTCGCGGCGCACTTCGACAGAGCGTTCCCGGCCCTGGTCTGATATCTGCTTTGAGTAACGAAAATGCTCATTCGGCATAGCACCGTCTCCTTAAATCCCTATCGCGGACTGATGGGCGCCTTTCACAGCGGCGCATTGACGGTGCTGATCACCTTAAAACAACTTATACACCTTGACGGGCGCAAAAACAAGAAACTCTGCCATTCATCCGGTAAGGGGCATCTATTTTACGGCCGTTGTAGGGCATTTGGAGGCGCATGTCCTGCTGGGGAATTGCAAAGCTACTGTCGAGTATGTAAGGATCCTAGAATATAAAGTAGGTAAGCACTTGGTATCGAAGGATGAGCAATGATTATCTCCGCAAACAAGATGCAGACGCTCAAGTCGGCGCCGAACTCCGCTTATGAGGTCATCCTTCCGGAGTATCGCAAACTATAACGCTGCGGTATCGATCACCGCCAATCGCGGAAGAGCATGTCACCAAAGTGATAACAGAGTCGGAACCAGCGAAATCTGACTTCGCGCTAGCGTGCTCGGCCAATGAATTAAGCCAGGCCTTGAAGTCTGACTCTCCAGCAAAGTCAAATCGAAGAAGTAAATCAAAGTTTTTAGGCACTCTCATGCCAAGCAACGGCCTATAGCGAGTGGTTTTGCCATTTGCGTTCGTGAATGTCACGACTCCAATATCTGCAAAACAATCCGTCCGATAACAATTCTGGAGTTCGGTAAAGCCAAGATTTCCATATCCCATGTTATGGGCGTACACGAGCATATTTGTACTTGATGGCGATGAGCCTTCAGCTAAAAACGGACACCCGGAGAATGACGGCAAGCGATCGAAACCGTGATTGAGGTAGAAACCGTTAGGGTCACCCTGGCGGCATGAGACAACGGGAGTTGAGATCGAGGTCCCTTCGACCGTAAGCCAACCGACATAGTCCGGGTTCTCATCTTTTAGAGACACGCCGCCGTCTGCTTGCGCTTTCTGCTCAGCCGCATTTGCGATCACAGACTCTCTAACAACCTCGGCACCCAGTCCTATGAAGATAAGCACCGAGGCAATAAGAACGCCAACCGTCAATTTCATAGCAGTGGAACTTTTGGTACCAGATACGACGCGCTCACAATTCCGATCGAAACGCCTTTTCGCGATTTCGCTGAACGGACCTACGAGGGGAATCATCCCTGCTTCTCCTTAAGATGCTCCTTAACGCCCGGCCATTTCATGACCTTTTCAGGCGAGTATTCTTCGTGCTCATAAAAGCGCTTGACCTGAAAACCGCAACCGGATGCAAGCGCGAATGAACCGTCTCTATTTTCCCAACTGTTGGACTCACACACGATGGACTTGCCGGACTTAGACACCTTCAACGCGCGACCGCACAGCGGGCAGACTCCGTATTTCCTTAGATTCGTCTCTTGCGCGCGCCTCTTGGCGCACTCGATGAGTATCGTCGCATCCCTTTTGGTAAGGTCGTCGTAATCTAGGTCGCCCGCAGATTCACCTAAAAGCCTCTTGATAAAAGCCAACTGCGGCTCTGAAGCGGGATCCTCGGCCCATTTTGCCGCTCGCTCGCGGTCCCAAAGGGCCCTATCGTGTGAGGTCTCATAATCCGATTCAAGCCACAGGAGTATGTCCTGCTCGGCAACATCAAGCGACCTGTAATTCCTGGTCTGGGTCTCCCCCAGTCTCGTAAGGTCCGCGGTGCAACAGTCGAGAAGGTCGGGCTTATATAGCGTGACCTGCCACCCCCTGTCGGATGCACCGGGACCAGCGATATTCCGATCGCCGTTGTAGTGCACCACCCACGCGATTGTCCCAGTAGAAGAGAGTACGTTGACCTTGCGAGACGAAAGCACCCAACCCGATGGACAATCCTCCACTTCCTCGACCCTTCTTCCCAAATCGAGAAGCGAGCCATCGAGTTGTTTCTTGCCAACCTTGTCGGGAAAATCCCTCTCGTTGAGTCCAAACAAAGTAGGAGGCGTGCATATGCTCTTATCGTCAGAAACACCCAGGCAGTCGATAAGCCTGAGGGACTTCTTTTCATATCCGGTCACGGGATCGGTGTAGAGCCTCAACCCTCGCCCGACCATCTGCGTGTAGAGCGATGGGTTCTTCGTCGGTCGGGCCAACAATACGGTCTCAATGAGCGGCATGTCCGTGCCCTCGGTAAATACGCCGTAGTTGATGAGGCATGGAATCTTTCGCGCTGTGAACGCGTCAATGATCTGTCGACGCTCATCTGCTGGTGTGTTCCCATCGACAACCACGGAGCCGGGAATGAGTTCAGCCAACGAGTAGGCATGGTGCACGCTCGAAGCAAATACGAGCGTCTGACCTATATGGAATTCATTATATGCAGCCGCGACCTGCCGATTCGTTTCTGGGCGGTCAACGCGCTTTGCTAGCTCACCTACTCTGAAATCGCCCATTCCGGTACGGACGCCTTTCGTCGACCAGTCCACGATGGTTCTACGGCAGTCGATATCGCAAAGATAGCCATTGGCGATTCCCCAGCGCAGGTCTTTCTGAAAGACGATATCATCGAAAACCGCCCCGAGCCCTCGATCGTCTCCCCTCCTCGGTGTTGCGGTGAACCCGATGTGGAGCCTCGGCCTCAGGTAGTCGTAGATCTTACGATAAGACGGTGCCAGGGCATGGTGCGCCTCATCGGTGATAACCATGTCGAATTCGCCAGGCTCAAAGTCTTTCTCGAGTCGATTTGCGAGTGTCTGGACAGAAGCCGAGACAACCTCCTCGCCATGCGAGTGGCGTTCGGCCTTTTCAATACCTACCGGGCAGCTGTAATACTTAACCGGCTGGGTAACCAGCTCCTCGCGATGCGAAAGAAGCAGCACCCTGCCCTTTCGGGCGATCTTGCTGAAGGTTACAGTTTTCCCGAGCCCCGTTGCCATCTGCACGAGATGAGATCCGCTCTCGAGGGAGTCGCAGATATCCACGCACTCCCGCTGATAGTCCCTGAGGACAATCTCAACGGGTGCCATTGCTCCAGCCTTCCTCAACGGTTAGCCCTTCCACGCCGGCCGCCAGTCCGTTGACGAGCGCGACGTGCGCGGCGGGTCCCATCGCAATAACCTTTTCGATGAGTTTCTGTATGTTTCCGAAATACCAATCTTCGTTCATCAGGCAGGCGTCATCGTTGAAGCCCAGGCGATCTGGCAGCGTGATAGATAGACCGCAATCGAAATCAGACAGAGGGTCGCGCGTGAGGAGGGCAAGACCATGGGACTCGACGAGAAGGGCCCTCGCCAGGTCGTCCGAACTCACGACAAGCATCCTGTCGCACAGCTCGCGATACTCGTCATTATCGCCCCCGGGCATCTTATAACTCCTATCGAGGAATATGCCGTTGTCGGGGTTGGAAATATCGAGATACTCGCGCTGGAGTGAGACGCCTGATTCAAAAGACGGATCTGGCATATGCACCTCGTCGATACATCCCGTTTCGTAGTAAATCCTCAATGAAGACGTGTTCATCTTTAAACCGTGTTCTTTCTCTCGGGAACCGTTCCGGTTTCGGGACGGACGTAAACGGAGGGCGCTTGCGCTTTAGCTGCCATCTCGATGCTCCTCATACGATCACTGCCCTGCTGAAGAGTGCGCCTTGAGGCGGCTGACTCCAATGCTGCCGCGACTGCAATCGAGTCCCTTGTCTGAATTGAAGTCGGAACACTGAGTCTCCGGCTGTTTGACCTTCTCAGAAACTCACCGACCGAGGGGACTCCCCTTAGGTCCCTTACTGTCCTTGCTCCGATAAAACCCTCGATTGCCACGAGAGACTCATTTAGCGACTCGGCGTCAGCTCGCGCCCCATCGAGTGACACGGAGAGCTCACCCAGCCTATTTCTCAGCCCATCTAGGATCAGACTCGCTTCGACGGCATAGCGTTCAGCCCCTGACGCCCCGGCAGATATCTTTGATAATGCAGCGCTGCAGAAAGCGGTATCGGTATCAATTTGGGATAAAAGAGCGTTTCTCTCTTTCCTGTCTGCCGGCGTAAAAGATAAGGACGACTCCAGCTCGGCAAGTCTCGCCCTGGCAGACGAGATCTTCTCAGAGCGCTCAAGAACCTCCTCTGCGATAGATATCGATGACTCGATCTCATGGACCTCATGCTCCATGGCCTCGACCTTGAGCATCTGAGTTCTGAAGGCATCCTCGACCTCCGTGACGCTGCTATACCCATTTGCGGAAATAACGGACAGGGCTTTGACTCCGGCGCTGATTGCGCCGATGCCGGAACGCTTCGATTTAGATGCAATCCTCCACTTGAGAGCATTGTCAAAACCCTTATCTCGCGGGGTGTAACCAATGCTCTTTGCTTTTGCCTCACTCTGTTTACGACTGGAGATTCTTGATTCGATATTCCCGGCTACAACATCGACGGGTATTCCCAGCCGTGCACGAATGCCGAACTCGTCGTAATTTGAACCGAGTGAAGACGCAAGTACCTTCTTGTCGTGCCCGCCGCTATCGGGGTGCCTATAGCCGATACCTCTTCGGCTCCATTCGACCGTAAAGCCATCGGCCTCGAACCTCTCTACGAACTCATCCCAGTCTGAGCTGTTTGCGATTGACCTGTCTATGGCGTCTCTGATTTCCGCAACCCAGCTTCGGCCTCCACGGCGCCTAAGCGAGCGTTCGGCCGCACTCATACGAACTGACTGAATTGTGGGGGCCTGCCGTCCCTCACGTACCGCCGCTCGCCAATCAGCAAGGTCGGGAAAGAAATTCATTCCATGCTCCTCGCCGATCTTTTGAGCCTGATGGTCGAGCATGTCGCTATCCTCAGGTGAAATCTGAACTTTGAGACCCGTGGACGCATTTACGGCATTGAGAATTATATGGGCATGCATGACGCCACTTGCGTTGTCGTCGTGCACGGACCAGATCCACTGCCAGCCCCGATCGGCAGGCCATACCCTCTCACACCACTCCTGGGCGAGCTGGCCAACCTCCTCTGCTGATGCGCGGTCCCTGGGGTCAGGTGACAAAATCCATTGATAGTAGTTTCTCCAGATGAGATCTGGATTTGATTTCCTTTTCTTTTGAAACCATTCTGGGGGCTTATCCTTGCCGAATCTCTTTCTCGTCGCATCCATTACCTTATGCCATCCGTAAGGAGAATCGGGTAGACCTGGAGAGTGCCCGAACGCCATGGAGCGCGAGGCGGACTTATCTCCGGCAAGGTATTTTTCGATCCTCTCTTCGTGGTCCTCAGCGCTCCGATGCCCAAATGAAAGGTAGTCATCGACCTGCTTGCAGCTGCCTCCACCACCCGAGAGCGTCTTAAGAAAGGGCATTACGTCTCCTTTCAGTCGGGTATTCGGCCTCGATCGCACGCGATAGACGCTCGCAGGCATCAATTAGGCACGGCTCGACGGTATCGATTGCTGCGAATATGGCCGTAGAAACCCTTCGCGCTTCGGCAGCGCGAGACTGTCCCGCTATCGCCTTCGCGTTTGAATTGAGCTCAGACAGTTGCGTCGAAATCGTAAAGAGCTCGTCCCAGATATCCCTTAAGGTCGATCCTGATGAGGCATTGGTCTCGTAGAGTGTCTTGTACAGAATGTACTCAGTGACGCTCATGTTGAAGTTCTTAGCCAATGAACGAATGGCTTCAACTTCCTCAACGGTGCTCCTGGCCTCTATACGCGCCCTTTTTTGCTTTTTCTCACGGGACATTTCACCCATGCGCCGTCTCCTAACTCATGCTTTAACAAGCGTAGAGCAGAGACACGTACCGTGCCGTACAACTTGGTGACATGCGGTGCCAATGTTTTTGCAGGTGAATAGCTGTGGCATTGCCGAACTATTACATTGCTGAATTACGCACAAACTGAAATAGTGAACAGCGTAAAAGATGAATAGCCGAACAGTGCAATAACGGAATAACGTAACTACGAAACAACGTAATAGAGGGAAAATCAAAATACGGAAGATGGGGAACGCTTGCCGCGGTAAGTCGCAACGTTGAGTAATGCCATTAATCTAAAGAGGTCATCGCTATTCAGAGATCCAGCTCGATTGACACGAGGAAGCAGTCTTCTAGCGAAATCCATCCGATCGCTTCTCGATAAGATTGTGGGTCACGTCTTGCTTAAGGGCTCGAGGCAAGATGAGTGGCTGGAGTCGATTACGGGCATCCATCTGGTTTAATTACGACGCATCGTTTCGTACATACCGAAATGGTGAATAACGTTAAGAGTGAAGTGCTGAACTGTGTAATAGCCGAATAGCGTAACTACGAATTAACGGAGCTGCGTAACAGTGCGACTTCAACATAACGAGACTATTGAACATTCAAAGAATGGGAATCTAGTCGAACACACCTACACACCCTAGATAATGCCCATCGGCAAAACAGGCACCGGCGACCCCGCGCTCCCGCCTGAACGATCCGGGAAACAAGGCCTTGAATCAAACTGGCTAAGTGTGTCTCGTTAACCTGATGGCCCCCATTTGGCTGACAAGTAATGAGGCGGATTACGACAGGGTCGGAGTTCAATCCATCTGTCCGGCGCTGTGCGGCTCCCTGCGTATGCGAGACCGAATATGCCGTGCTCATAATTGATTGACGAACGATGACCCTTTCAAATCAAGGAGAAGGAGATATTGGCTATTAACTCATTAACGTAAAAAGTGAACCCCTGAACTGCGTAAGGGCTGAATAGCGTAACTACGTAACTACGCAATTACGTATCTACGTAACAACATAACAACGCAACTACGCCACAGCATATCTACGACGTAATGCAATCACGTAAGAACGAAACTGTATAACGCCGAAGGCGCCGGGTTTTAGGGCAGAGCCCTAACAAGCGCCGCCCTTGGCGGCGGTACGCTACCGGGCAAAACGCAGTTTTGTACGGCAGCGTACGACACTTGCGGACAAAATTCAGGACCGAACGGTACGATGTTCAATAGTTTCACTATTCCATAGTTTCGTGGTTCGGGTCTTACGGTTTGCTGCTTTTGCGCTATTGCATCTTGTCGTTATTACGAAGTTCAGTAGCTCGCTTTTCCCGCTGTTCATGTATTCACCTTTTCCATAATTCAGTAGTTCGTCTAACGATCGAACGGGCAATGGGGCCCGGCGGTAAATGGTTTCCCATTCGATACCGGAGCCCCATTGCCCGTTCGATCGAGTTAAATAGAGAAACGCCGGAGCCGTCTTTTGGCGGCCCCGGCGTTTCGTCTTATGCCGATGCGGCGGTCACTCTGTCGCCTCTGCCGAACCCATAACCGGATTCATAGCCGTCGGCTTTGACAAAAGGATCGCTAGTAGTCCTGACTTTAATCTTGGTCGTCCTCAAGCCGATCCCATCCATGTGACGGTTGACGGATTCGGGGACGACGATCGCGAGCGCCATGGACTCGTCATTGCTGACCTGCTCCGCATAGGCTCGCTTGAGGCCGGAGATGAAGCCAAGCATCCACGTCCCCTTTACGCCCTTCTGGCGTGAGACATTTCCGTACCCCATGGCCATCATCCGCGCGCAATAGGTCCTGAAGCAGTTCTCGGCCGCATTGGCGCTAGCCCTAAAGCAGCACGAGGCGACAACGGAATCCTCGCCCTCGCCAACGAAAACGACAGTCCTTCCATTGTTGCTATATGACGTGTAGGCCCTGCACCTGTAGTTCGCTGCAACAACAAGAGCAAGGGTTTTCTTCCACTCGGGAATTCGACGGCCGAGATCGCAAACCTCCTCGCCGACTTCTGCCGGTGAATCGTCCAGATTGATGTCCTCCAACTTTAGGTTGTTCGCAACGAGGAGCCTCTGGAGCGCCAACGAGGCGGCACGCGCCTCGCCTTCGGTCGCGGCCCCGTCGATGAGGGCAACGATCTTCTTGATCTTCTCGTCGATGTTCTTCATGGTTATCTCCTTTGGAGTGGGGCGAGGACCCGGAGGCCCTCGCCATTGACGGTTCTAGAGATTAGGCAGCTTGTTTCGAGTGATCTGGGCTGTAGGGACACCCCAGTCATTGACGTTGATGAACAGCTGGAAACTCTGGTTCGCATAGGTCAGGTTGATGAACATGCTGCCGTTCGAGCACTCAACGCCACCATCCGGAAAGCTGGCGACGAGCATGTCCTTCTCGGTATGAAGCTCGGACTCAAGCCACACCTCACCGTCCTCGCCACTCCACTTGAAATGGCTCTTGACGCAATGGAGGCCTATCGCCTTGAACGGCTCGTCCGTCCAGGACCCGATTTTGCCCCATTCGCACTCGATCGCGAAGGAATAAGGATAGAAATCGTCCTTGGAACGAGTCGCGAAAAACCCGAGTTCAGACATCACCTTGCAGAACTCGAACGACTCATGGTCGGGGTAATCCTTCTCGATCCCGCCAAAACTATTGCTATCGGGAATCTTCTTCAGCTCTTCAACGGCGGCTTCGAGGTCTTTCTTGGACGGAAACCTAATTTCACCGATAACGGATGCGTAGTAGCCCATCTGGCTCCTCCTAACCGCACGGCGAC
>OAWA01000418.1_pt1 | contig 32287 bp, 24 predicted proteins | sample 1516971 | NCBI WGS metagenome assembly OAWA01 (sample SAMEA2580097, study PRJEB22360) | human gut metagenome | biome: human gut; feature: human-associated habitat; material: faeces | place: Denmark | collected 2008/2010
AGTTGGTAGCCGCCAACTTGGCCATTGGCTACGATCCCCTCGGCATGGCCGTCAGCCTCTACTCGCACTTTACCTTTGAGCGCGCCGACAAACTTACCATCACCGGATGCCCCGAGGAATTCCAAAACGAGAACAACCTAGTCTACGTGAGCTTTGTCGATGCACTGGCCGCATGGGGCGAGCCGGCTTTCCCCGTTGCCATCGACATTCAAACCGATGTGCCCGTCGCTCGCGGCCTGGGTTCCAGCTCCACCTGCGTCGTCGCCGGCATTATGGCGCCGCCGCGCTGACGGGCCATACCGTCGACCGCGCCGAGCTCGTCCGCATCGCCACCGAGGTCGAGGGACATCCCGACAACGTCGCCCCCGCCATCCTGGGCGGCGCAGTCTGCTCTTTTACGCCGACCGATTCGCTCCCCCAGTGCCTGCGCTACGAAGTGAGCGACAAACTTCGTTTTATTACCGTCATTCCGCCCTACGAGGTGCACACGAGCGAGGCGCGCAAGGTCGTGCCGCAGGAGATTCCGCTTTCCACCGCCGTATGGCAGATGGGCCGCATCGCCGGCATGACGCGCGGTCTCGAGACCGGCGATCTGGACCTGATTGCCGCCGCCAATGACGACCGTATTCAGGAGCCCTATCGCCGTCGCCTGATTCCCGACTACAACGCCGTACGCGACACCTGCCTTAACGGCGGCGCCAAGACCATCTGGATCAGCGGCTCGGGCTCGACCCTCATGGCTGTGACCGACGACACCATCGTGGCAAAGTTCCTACAGGTCAAGCTGCGTGAGCAGTTCCCCAAGTGCGACACGCACATTCTGACGTGCGACACGGAAGGCGCCCAAATCGAGTACCTGTAGCGCCCTGCCTCATTGCTCTCACCGGTCCCCTTGGGGCTTCCCCTGAAAACGCCCTCGATCATGAATTGCCCCGTCGTGCGCTTCGCGCGACGGGGCAATTCGATCTGCGGATTGTTTTCAGGGGAAGCCCCAAGGGGACCTGCGCAGCCTCGACAGGATAATCGCATTCGCTGATTTAATCTTGTGCTCCAACGGAGCCACGGACGAGAGGCCTTAGCGCTGCGGAATAATTTTGAGGGGAACACCCCGACCATCCCTGCGTTTACCTTGCTGAGGATGTCTACAGGGACCCACGCTTTGAAGGGGCGCCGGGCAGATAGGGGTTTTTAGGTTACATAATAAACTGTTTATCTATGCTACTATTTAACTAGGGATCGCAGTATGGGGGTGGTCAAAGTGTTACGCACACTCAAAGCTTCGTTTTTCCTCTCGATACTTTTGATATTACCGATATGTTTCTCGTTTAGCCCTTCGACTGCTTATGCTGCAGAAAGCGATGCTGTCGCAATTTCTGGCGCAACCCAAGATTTTGATTTAACGAAAGGTCCCGAGCAGTCTCATCAAATCAAGCTTAAGGATGGGACCGTTGCAGTAATAGGAATTAAAAAAACCAATGAGCGCAGCCCGATATGGGACAGTTACTACAACAATGCATCTGGAACTTGGACTATCTATTACAACAGTCCTTTTATTTATCGCGAATTCAAGATCAAGATAGCGAACTAGCTCATTACCAGCACTTGGGGACAAAACTATTCGACTTTCGGTTGCACGGTAACAAACGAGTCCTTTAAATGGAACTCTAAGCAGGCGACATATCGACTCAATTATGAATCGATGGGGGTTGCGTCCAGCGTCGCCGTGTTGCAAGCGACCATGGAAGGCAGCACGCTCCACACCTATGCAAACTAGACTCACATCAATTGAGGAAGTTCAATGATCCCAATTCCTGCACGCTCAGACATTATGATCGCTCTCATTTGGATTCTCATCGGAGTGCTTATTTGGCGTATCTGCAAATGGGTTAAAAACAAGAAATAGTTGATAAAACGTATATGCCATTTATGCGATGCTTGGGGGCGTTAAATCGGCCCCTATTTCTATAGCTTTTCAAGCAGCAGTCACCCATTTGGAAGTCGCAATGCCATTCATACGATTTCGGCCCTTTAAGCCGCTTTCTATTGGTAGGGACTCTTGCTGGTAAGGAGCGCTTACTAGATACAAACCTTGGCAATATATTGGTTTAGGCGGCGCTGGTTTCTTCGTATTCGAAGACTGGTTCTAGGAGGTCTTCGATGTTGCAGTGGAGGACTTTCGCCATGGCTCTTACGCTTGTAATCGAAGCTTCATTGATGTTTCTCTGGCGCTGCTCGTACATTTGGATTGAGCGGAGTGACACACCCGATTCGTATGCTATGTCTTGTTGGGTTCTCTTGAGCCTCTTTCTTGCTAACGCAAGTTTTGTTTGCCTGGACGCTTTCTTCGCCATATCGCAGACGAGGCGAGCCACGCGTTCCTCCGAGGCTTCGTGCCAGGGGTAGTACAGACTGCGCAGCGCATCAAATGGAACGACATGCAGCAAATCTTCGAAAGACTCTCCTAGGCGCCACTGAAGGTATGCCAATATCCAGCCTGCCCAATATTCCGGTGTCTTTTCGAATCGGTAGGTTCGATTTGGCATCGGCCTTGATTGATAGCCCGACCTTTCGGCGATAAGCGCGAACAGCTCAACGCCCGATTTTCCCGACACTACCCATGCGTTGCCGCGCTCAAACTCGCGAGCTACGCCGCTCAGGCAAAAGAGTTCAGCAACTTCTGATCCTTCTGCTCCATAATCGTTTACGGCATAGTCAAAGCAGTCGCCGAGGTTGTTCATTGCATCCTCGAGGTAGTAGACGGGGTATGTCCTACTCGGCCCACAATCCGTTAACTCTTGGATCATTTAAATCAACCCTCCCTGCCATCAAATCCCTAATGTCGACACCCTCGGTGTCAAATCCGTTTACCGTATCCAGGTACTTGCGTCGAGCGTTCTGTTCTCGCTCAAATCGTTTGGGATAAAACTCAGCTCCCGAGGCCTGCTTCCAATCGCGGAACCTGATCGCCGAGAACGCGCGCTCACTCATAAGCGCATATTGAATACCCAAATCCCCCAATAACATAATGCGCTGCAATTGCCTGAGCGAAATCATGCCGTTGACAAACTGTCTTGCAAACGAGAAATAAGAATCGTCTGCTCGATAGCCTCGAATAACGTCATAAGGAGATGTATCAATTAAGCAGTTATCAAGTAGATAGCGAAGCCCCTCGCGTGCTGCTGGCGTTGAAACATTGAACTCTCTGTTATTCGCCAGAATTGCAAGCCAGTTGAGAATCGAGAACTCACCTGATTCCAAATCCAAAATCGCAAGGCCATCTAAATCAAGCTCATATCGATTGGCAATGCCATCAGACTCGATCCGGCATGCCCATTCCATTGCCATTTCCTCATGAGGCGTGCAATAAAACCCGCGCCCATAGTCATTGAATTGCCTACATTTATCCAACGATGGATGCTCGACGACAACCTCCGACCCGTGCCATAGCTCCATAGCAACCTCCAAAAAAATATCACCTCAGTGATAGTTTACCAATAACTATCACTGAGGTGATATAGATAAGAGCTTTTGAGGGGTTGTAGCTCGATTAGAGGCAGGCCTCGGCAATGCGGCGCTTGAGTTCGTCGATGCCGGTACCGGTCTGGGAGCTTGTGATGATCACGTTTTCAGCCGGAACGTTGAGCTGCTTTTTGATAGCTGCTGCCTGGCGGGCCTGCTGGGTGCGGCTGAGTTTGTCGGCCTTGGTGAGGCAGACGATAAAGTTGAACTCGTTGCCCTGCAGGTAGTCGATCATGTCATGGTCGAGCTTGCTCGGGTCATGGCGAATATCCACCAGCGACACAACCAGGTTAAAGCTGCGCTCGGAGTCGAAGAAGTCGCCGATGAGCTCGGCCCAACGATCGCGCTCTGCCTTGGAACGACGGGCGAAACCGTAGCCCGGCAGGTCCACAAAGTGCACGTCGTCGGCCTCGAAGAAATTGATGTTGCTCGTCTTGCCCGGCGTGCTCGAAACCTTAACCAGGTTCTTGCGGCCAAAGAGCTTGTTCATGATGGACGACTTACCCACATTGGAGCGGCCCACAAAGCTCACCTCAGGACAGGTGGACTCGGGAATCTGCGAAACCTTGCCGTAGCTGGCAACAAACTTGGCAAGCTGGTAGTTAATGGAATCGGCCATGGATACTCCTTGGTCGTAGGTTCTTACAATAGAGATGCACGATTACGCAGCAGCGATGCGGCGGACGATATCGAGCGTCATACCGCTCGCGGTGCGGGCGTACTCGCCCAAATCGAACTCGCGCTCGCAAAACGCGTCATATGCCTCGTCACAATTATCGCTGATAGCGCGCAGCACCAGGCAATCGACACCATTCTTGGCCGCGATGTGCGCAATTGCCGCGCCCTCCATCTCGACGCAATCGGCATGCGTGGCCTCAATCGCAGCGTTACGCATGGCGTCACCCGTTACAAAGCGGTCACCCGTGGCGATAGTGCCACACAGGAACTGCTTGGGGTCCTTCTCCGCAGAATTCTCATCCGCCGAGGCATCCACAAATCCATGCTCGGCAAGCACGGCGGCGGCAACATCAGCCAACGCCGGCGCCGAGACAAACTCCTCGAGCCCCGGCGCGGACTCGGCGATGAGTGCCGTATCGGTATCCAGATAGCGCAGGCACTTGCCTATAACCACGTCGTTAATATGCAGTTTAGGGTTAAGGCCACCCGCAATGCCCGAAAACACAACGGCCTGCGGGGCGTATTTGCTGATGAGATGCTGCGTTGCGGCAGCGGCGTTCACGGTACCCATGCCAGCGGTCGTGGCAACCACCGTCAGACCGTCGAGCTCACCGCTTACAACGGTCAAACCCGCCTCATGCGACACATGAGCGCTGTTCAGTTCTTCTTTAATCTGCGCAACCTCTTTTTCGAGTGCGCCTATGATCGCGATGGTTGCCATGCCATCCCCCAAATCCGTGCAAATTGCTTATCCACGGTATGGTACCAGCATTTTGGTTCTTTCACTTTTTACGAAGTCGCTAGGCCAACGAGGACCGCACATCATAGAGCACCTTTGCAATCGCGGCCACAGCCTCGCTCGACTGGTCGCTCCACGGCATCGACGTCATGATGCTCATAACGTACCTATGGCCGTCGACGTCGATCAGTCCGGCATCGCATGTCGAATAGTAACCGTCCTCGCTGATCCAACCCGCCTTGTTGCGCACCAAGGCCTGATCGTCCGCAATGCCATCGCGAATAAATGAGCGCGATGTTGATGCCAGAAGGCCCGACAACCACTGTGAAGTCTCGGTATCTGCGCTCAGATACTCGCTCATCTCGCGCCATAACTTGGCCGAGGTGCGCGGGCAATAGGTGGGAAAATCACTCATCGGATCCAGTGTCGTTTCGTCATCAACACCCAGATTGGCAATCCAATCCTCATAGCCATCATGGTCAAACGCCACGCGTAACGCGATAAACGAATCGTTGTCCGAGTTAACGACGGCATTCTCGATAAGGTCGCGCACCGTCTGCCAGCCCATGCTGTAACCACCATACGTGGCTAAAGGCCAATCGAGCGACACCTGCCCCGATTCGACCAACGTCTCGCAAGTATAGAGCGCATACAGCGCCTTGTAAGTGCTCGCTCCATACACCTCGACATCGGCGTTATACGTCACGCCCTTACCGCTCGACAGATCGTAAAACACCACGCCCACATCGCCCAGCTCCTGCGCCTGATCAAGGGCATCTTGGAGCGCGGCGAGGCTCTCATCCTCCAGGGCGGGGATCTGGTCATCAACCAGTGAGAAGGTCTGCACGGTATCGCCTGAGGGGATATCGTTAAAGTCCGCCTTCGAAAGCCTCGTCTTGAGGCTCACTGTCGACAGGGTTTGACTTGCGGTGACTTTAGATTCAGAGACCTTTTTGTTTTGCGCCTGTACCGTTGACGCATCTGAGTGTGTCATTCGCTCCGACGCGTAGGTTTTGGCGGTAATTCCGAGGATAATAACTGCCGACGTTAGCATTCCAATGGCGGCAATCTTCCTCACGCGGATGCGAGCGTCAGCAAGGCCACGCGAAGGCGTGCCCTTCGTCTCATATCTGCTGCCATGTTGCGGCACATACTCGTCCCGCGATGCGATGTTTCGCACGTGGTCTCCTGACTGCTACCGTTTATATACGAGCAGCATGATACCGAGCAGGCATTTCTTTCCAAAGATATTCAGCGGCGTTTAAGGTGTCTTTAAAGAAACCACAAGCGTTTTTATCCAAATGGCACGATTCTGTTGCGCATCTCTGCCCAAAACGCAGTTGCGGTGAAATAGTTCCTGTTTGGGCGGCATAAGCCGATGCACAAGAACTATTCCACCGCAACTTGACGGGGCTCTTTGGCAATCAACTTGGTGCCCAGGGGCACTCATTTAGGGCACTCATTTAAGTCTGTCCCCAATGAGTGCAGCCAGCCTTGTCAGTCTTTTTGGAACGGGGCTATTTTAGCTACTCTTAGCCGATGGCGTTTTTGAGTTCGGCGCGGCGCTTTTTCATGCCCGTCATGACGGCGTTGCGCAGCTCGGGCATGCGCGCGGTATCCATCTGGGGCACGCCCTCGAGCTTATAGGGAATGCCCAGTTGCTCGTACTTGACGACACCCATAGTGTGATACGGCAGCATCTCCAGGCCGACCACGTTATGCCACGGGGCGATTAAACGACCGAGCGCCTCGCACTCCTCCACCGTGTCGGTAATGCCCGGTACCACCACGTGACGGATAACAACCTTAATCTTGCGACGGGCAAGCTCATCGCCAAACGCCAGAATGCGCACAGGATCGCAACCGGTCAGCTTTTTATGCTCAACCGGATCGGCATGCTTGATGTCGAGCAGCACCATATCGGTCTCGTTGAGAACAGCATCGAACTTCTCGGGGTGGTTGGGGTCAAACGCATATCCGCAGCTGTCAAGGCAGGTATGCACGCGACCATCGGGGCTGTTGTGCATTACACGGAATAGGTCGGCCAAAAACTCAGGCTGCAGGAGTGGCTCGCCGCCGGACACCGTAATACCACCGCTGCGGTAAAACTCATGGTTGCTCTGGAACTCGTCCACCAGGTGCTCGACGGTCACCATCGTGCCGCCGTTAACCGACCAGGTATCGGGATTGTGACAATACGCGCAGCGCATGGGACAGCCCTGGACAAACACCACAAAGCGAATGCCGGGTCCGTCGACCGTTCCCATCGTCTCGATCGAATGCACGCGGCCAAGGGCAAACGCAGAGTCCTCGGGACGAGCGTCCACACCCTCAAGCGTCATTTCTGCCATTCGCGCTACCTTGCCTCTCCTCGGATGCAACCAATTAAAATGCCAGAGTCATTCTAGCCCATGCGTTTGCGTTTAAACGTCTCGGACTAGAACGGCACGTTTTAATCTATCCCCCATCACCATGGCTGGGGGCTACGTCGAGATGTCAGGCTGAAGAACGCTCGCCTGCGGCCTTTACGCCTTAAGCGTGAGCACCGCACCGAAGGCGGTCGGGCCGCAATGGCTCGAGATGACGCCGCCGACCTGAGTCCAGGTAACGTCCTTAAAGCCCAGATCATGCGCATAGACCTCCATGTCATCGCGCAGCTCCTGGGAAAGGCCAACCGAATACGCCAGGCCAATGTGCGAGTAGTCAATCTCGCCCTTCGCAACCATGTGGTCAATAAAGGCGCGGGCGCACTTGAGCATAGAGCCGCGGAACTTCTTGGTCGCCACGAACTTGCCGCCCGTCACCTCAATGCAGGGCTTAATCTTGAGCAGATGGGCGCCAAGGAATGCGACGTTGGACAAGCGACCGCCCGCCTTAAGAAAGGCAAGATCGGTAGGAACAAAGCCCAGCAGCACGCGGTCCATGACGGAGTTCGTAAATGCAAAGATTTCGTCAACGGTGGCATCGGGATGAGCCTCAATATACTTGGCGGTCTCGACGACAACGAGCGACTGGCCTACCGAGACAAAGCGCGTGTCCATGGAGTAGACGTAATCGCGACCCTTGGCGGCGATCTTCGATGATTGATGCGAGCAGGTCGTGGCCTCGGAATATGCAAGATGCAGAATGGTCGTGTCGGGTTGCTCGGCATGGATGCGGTCGTACACATGCGCAAAATCTGCCGGCGCACAGCCGCTGGTCTTGGGCATCACGCCAAACTCGTTGCAGCGCGAATAAATCTCGAGCGGATCGATCGAGCCGTCCTCGACGGTCTCGTCACCAATCGTGACATGCATAGGCACGCGCACGATGCCGTAGCGCTCGCAGAGCTCTGGCGTCACATCCGAACCAGATTCAACCACGATTATGTACTTGCCCATTATTATCACGACCCATCTCGACGTTGGCTTTTTAATATGTGACACACGCCCGCCGTCCTGCTACAGAACGACCCCCAAGCGCCAAAGAGACGCCGCCCTTTGCACATAACAAAGGACAGCGTCTCCCTGGAAAACTCCGTGCTTATCTGAGATTCTACACGGTTTATTAAGGAGTGTTACTTATTCCGCAAACGGTCACTATATGCGGTAAGCGGTAGTTGGACGCGACAACTGCGACACATTCCGTCCAGCAAATCCAATCGTGCTCCACGCACGGTTAATGCACGAGGCGGTAGAAATTCATCGATGCCGCACCCTCGGCGTGCAGCTCCATCGCCGGAACCGCCGGCGAATAGGTACGGCTCGTAAGTGCCGCCTCGCCGCCATTTGCAAAAATCTCGACCATCGTAGTGTCCGAAAGCACGCGTAGGTCGCGAAGCTCGCCGAGCTCAATCGACCTCTGGTCGCGCCCATAGCCTTCGTCACCCATATCGAGGGTAAGCATCCCGTCCGTATAACGCACAAAGACACCCTTGCGGATTTCGAGCTCGATCACCTGGGCGCCCTCACAGGAAACCACAAGATCAAACAGGCGGCCCGGCTCCTCAACGGTTTCACCGCCTGTCGCGCGAACGCAGTCGCCGCGCATCTTCTCAATCTCGTGCGCCGGCTGCTGACAGAGCTTACCATCGCGTATGCTCAGCTCTCGCGGCACCGTCAACGCGCACTGCCACCCGCGTGCCACCGTCGGGTTTTCTGCCGTCGCATCGGGGCAACCAGACCACCCGATCATCAAACGCCGACCCGCAGCATCCTCAAAGGACTGCGGTGCGTAGAAATCAAAGCCGGCATCGACCATCGGGGGCATGCCCTGCCCGGTGATCTTAAAGCTCGGCGCCTCCCAATCGGCCTCGATGGAGAACCACACGCACTGGTGCGGATTGCGGTAACGCCAACCATCGGCGGGCACGCCCTGCGGACAGCAAACGAGAATTAGCTCGCCATCAAGCTCAAATAGATCAGGGCACTCCCACATAAAACCAAACTTCTCGCCCAGCTCAATGCGCGTCGCATAGCTCCAATCCTCTAGATCGCGCGAAGTATAGACAAGCACGCAGCCGCGGTCGTCTTTCGTACGAGCGCCCAGAACCATGTAGTAGATACCATCGTGTTCAAGGATCTTGGGGTCGCGTACGTGCGTACCGATATCGTCGGGGTAATCGACCGGCCCAACAGCCACACGCTTCTTGCCCAATTCGTCGGGATTCTCGGTAACCATATGAATTTGGTTTTGCTCACGGCCCGTCAACACGAAGTCGTAATCATCGCGGTCAAAATGCTTGACGTTGCCGGTATAGAAGTAGTGAATCTTGCCGTCGTGTACAAAGGCAGAACCAGAATACGCTCCGCTCGAATCCAAATCGGAATCGGGGAACAGCACAGGGCCGCAATTCTCGTACGTCACAAAATCCTTTGTTGTCAGATGATTCCAAAGCACTGGACCGCCATGCGCAGCATCGAATGGATCGTATTGGTGATAGATGTGATACGTATCACCGATCTGCACCAAACCGTTGGGATCGTTGAGCCAGCCAAGCTCAGGCTCAACATGGAACAGGAGCCTATCGGGGTCGGACGCGATGCGACCCGCCGTCTCATCCTGTCCGGCACGCCACTGCTCATAGTCCGCGCGTGTCACCTTATTTTTTTGATTAAACATCGCCGTTGACTTTCTCGTCTATGGGGAAGGACGCTCGACTCACACGAGTCGAACGCCCTTCCCCAAATGGACTTATCCTCAGATTACGCTGAACGGCTCAATTAGAAGCTAACGTCGAAGCCAGCGCCAGCGCCCTCTTCATCGGTGGTCGGCATGCCCTTTGCCTTGTTGTAGGCAAAGATCAAGACGATTGGCACGATGAAGGCGATGAGATTGCCGGCCACATACCACACGAGCGTCTCGGGCGTGACGATGAGCAGGCCAAGCACGCCGGTCAGACCCTGACCGATGGCGCGCACCTCAAAGAGCTTCACGAAGGCACCGCCGCAGCCTGCACCGATGCAAGCGCAAACGAACGGGATGATCGAGTAGCGCATGTTTGCAGCAAAGATTGCGGGCTCGGAGATACCGACCAGCGTCGGGATAAAGGACGACATGCAGATGTTGCGCTCTTTGGAGTGCTTCTTGTGAATGAGATACATGCCGATGGCGCCGCCGCCCTGGGCGATGATGGAAACCGACCAGATTGCCTGGATGTAGTTGAAGCCAGTCGTGGCAACGAGGTTTGCCTCGATACCCTGGATGAACTGATGCGTACCGGTAACGACGAGCGGCTGCAGGAACGCGGCGAAGACAAAGGCGCCAAAGACGCCCATCCTGTTGTACAGGATATCGATTACGCCGGCGAGGACGTCGCCGATCAGGTTGCCGAGCGGGCCGAACACGGTGAACAGGGCGACGTTAGCAAGAATCAGGGTAACGGTCGGGACAAAGACGAACGAAACGACCTCGGGGATGTACTTCTGGGCAATCTTTTCGACCTTGGCCATAAACCAGGCAGTCAGGATTGCAGGGAACACGCCGCCCTGGAAAGCAACCATGGGGATGGAGAGCGGACCAAAGTTCCAGTACTCAGCACCCGACGGATCCATAACAAACGCATTGCGGTTCATAAGGCTCGGGTGAACCATGACGATACCGACGAGGATGCCCAGGATCGGGTTACCGCCAAAACGCTTGACCGCGCTGTACATAACCAGGACAGGTAGGTAGTCGAAGGTGGTGGCGATAATGGCAAAGAAGCTTGCGAGGTTCTTGAGGAACTCGCTGTGATCGGCGAGGCTGCCCTCCATGCCAAAGAGGCCGTTGGCAACGATCAGCGACTTAAGGCCGATGATGATAGCAGCGCCGACGAAAGCGGGAATGATGGGGATAAAGATGTCCGAGAATACCTTGAGGACCGAGAAGAACTTGCCCTTCTTGTCCGCCTCGGCGCCCTTGACCTCGGAAGCGCTGATCTCCTTAACGCCCGTCAGAGCCATAAACTCATCGTAAACCTTGTTGACGGTACCGGTACCGAAGATGATCATGAGCTGGCCGCTGTTGTACAGCACGCCCTTGACGCCATCGATGTTCTCGAGCTCGGCCTTGTTGTACTTGCTCGTATCCTTGAGCACCAGACGCAGACGCGTAACGCAATGCGTGGCGCCCTCGATGTTCTCCAGACCGCCGACGTTATCGACGACTTGCTGAGACACTACTTTGTAGTCCATGTTCCTCTCCATTCCTTTACGAAATCATAAGACGTTTTGATGCCATTACAGAGACGCGATCGTTGCATTTGCGCACTTAAGCGTACCGTCGGTGACCGTCAGCGCCACACCCTGGCCCTGCTTATTGCAGAATCGAGCGTTAAGCGCAACATCATCGACAAAGATGGTCGCGATATCGTCGTCAACGACCAGGCGCACATGATGAGTGCCCTCGCCCTTAAAGAACAACGGACGCTCGAGGCCCATGTTGTTGACCTGGAACCACGGATACTGGGGGGCCGCCGTAAACTCGAGCTTGCCCTCACGCAGGTTGGCGCGGAACTCATAGGCAAGACCGGACTCGGCGTCCTCGGCAAGCTTCACCGAGAAGCCGGCAGCGTCACCGGCGAGCTCGATGTCGGCATCGAGCATATAGGTGGAACCGGCATCCGCGGCGAGCACCTGCTCGACCTTGCCCGACTCGCAGGAGAGCTCAAAGGCCTCGACTGCCTTAGCCTCGCCAAAGGCGCCAAGCATGCTGTCAGGAAGCTTGGTGCCGAGCGTTCCGTCGGCACGCTGAACGATCTCGAGGGGCATAAAGGTGCCACCCCACAGGTAAGAGCTGGGGTCGCCGCCCTCGTCACGCGTAGGAACCCAACCAAAGAGAACGCGGCGCTCGCCGTCAAATGCGGTACGCGCGGCATAGTACGCGCGGCCATCGAAGGAATCGTCCGCAGGAGTGATCCAAGGACCGTTGATAGAGCGAGACATGCGGTAACGGGTCTTGTTGCCATCACTGTACTCGGAGAACACCAGATACCACCAGTCGCCCATCTTAAAGAGATCAGGCATCTCGAACATGGTGTACAGGCCCGGATTCCACCAGTCGCCCTGGAACTCCCAGGTATCCAGGTCCTTGGAGGTGAACTTGACCAGACGACCGGTCATCAGACGCTTGTCCTCGCCCACACGCGTGCCGAGGATGAGCATGTACTCTTCGTTCTCTTCATCCCAAAGCACAAAGGGATCGCGCCAGTTGCGGTCATCGTAACCCTCCTGGGGCGGAAGCAGCGTCTCGGCGATGTTCTTCTCCCACTTGACGGCGTCGTCACTCGTTGCGTGAAGAAGAACCTGCTTCATCAAGCGTGCCTTGACCTTATCGCGATTGCAACCAGTGTAGAGCGCATGGTACTTGTCGCCCACCTTAAACACCGTGCCGGCATAAACATACTGGTCGACTTCCTCGTCGCCGCCACGCTCAAGGCTCTCGCCAAAGTCTTTGTAATTGACGAAGTCCTTGGTTGTCGCGAGTGCCCAGCCAAACGGCTCTCCGAAAGGTCCGGGGTTTCGCGTGTCACGCTGATGATAGAGATAGAACGTGCCGTCCTCGCCGTACGGCATGATGTCGCCTACCCAAATTCCCTCAGGCTGGTAATACACCTTGTGCATCCGAGACTTCCTTTCTCACGAGATACTGACTCGGTACAACTGCAAGATATGTCAATCGTTTTCATATGTCAAACGTTTTCACACCAATACGTCTTTTCGCAGTTCCAGTCGTCGGCAAACGGTTGACATATGCCGGCGAACGGTCATCAGAGGTGTTTGAGGAATTCTTTTGGCACGGGATGAACTACGCGGTTTTACCCTCAATGAGTTCAACGGGGAGCTTGATATTCGATTCGGGCTTTTCGCCGTTAATAAGAGCAATGATGGATTGCGCCGCGAGCTCTCCGATGCGATCGATATCTTGGCGAACGGTTGTTAAGTCAGGCATAAACGTCATAGTGCGGCGGGCACCATCCGCGCCCACGACCTTAATATCGCCCGGAGCGCTCAAGCCGCGCTGCTTCATCACGTTAAGACAGATAGCCGCCATCGTGTCGTCTCCCGCAAAGATGCCGTCAATATCGGGGTTCTCATCGAGGATCTTCGCAACGACCGCGCTCTTTTCGTCGTCGGGCTTAACGAACTCGACCTCACGGACAAGCGCGGGCAAACCGGCCCGCTCAACAACATCGAGGTAGGCATCGGTACGCTTATTGGCAGGCATGCGCATGCGGCTATTGCTGCGCAGGCACAGGATGCGCGAACACCCGTCATCGATCAGGCGACGCGTGGCAAGTTCGCCGATACTATAGCTGTCGCTCGCAATCTGAACAGAGGCCTCGCCAAGGTCGCAGTCGATACCAACCAGACTCAAACCCATCTCGGCATACGCCTCGGCACCGATATTAAGCGAGTTGACAATGACGCCATCAACCATATTGCGCCGAAGCATATCGATATAAGAACGCTCAAGATCAGGTCGATTGGCACTATTGCACAGCAGCATCTTAAAACCGTTTTCGGCCAGGGTACGCTCAACGGCTTGAACCGCTTGTGCATGAAACGGGCTGCTGACATAGGGGACGATCATACCGATAAGATTCAGGCGACCGTTGAGCATGGCACGAGCGATATCGTTGGGCGTATAGTTGATGCGCTTCATCGCGGCATGGACCTTATCGCGGGTCTCTTGGCTAATATAGCCACGATTATTAAGCACACGAGATACCGTAGTAGGCGAAACCCCCGCCACCGCCGCAACTTCCTTGATGCCAGGCTTAGCCGAATCCTTAGAACGAGCGCCCTCGCGAGCCATAGCACCCTCCCCCATCAACATGTCATACGTTTACATACGAACAAAGCATACCCCAACAAGAGCGGGAAGACGGTAACAGTACAAGTAAGTAAACGACTCATCCAAATAATTAGGAGAGTTCCGCCTAAAGGGTGACTACACAGGACCCCCGCCGGGGCTGTTTGGGCTACCTCCCAAAACATTCCGCAGGACGCAAAGGGCTCCGCCGCGCGAAGCGCACAGCGGAGCCCTTTGCATGTCCGAGGACACCAATTTAATTTAGCGTGGTTCCCTAAAGGGCGACAACGCAGGAGACCCGGCAAGGCCGGGAGCACTTTGTCTCGCAAACATTCCGCAGCCGCGAAGCGGCGAGGACGTTTGAGAGGCAAAGTGCGTAGGCCTTACCGGGTCTCCGGTGGGAGTTGAGTCCCTTTAGAACTTGTCGTGGAAGGTACGCGAAATGACCTCGTCCTGCTGCTCCTTGGTGAGCGTGTGGAAGTTCACGGCATAGCCGGAAACGCGGATGGTCAGCTGCGGATACTTCTCGGGGTGAGCCTGAGCGTCGAGCAGCGTCTCACGGTTGAAGACGTTGATGTTCAGGTGGTGGCCACCCTTCTCGGCGTAAGCGTCGAGCATGTGGACCAGGTTATCGGCCTGAGTCTCGGAAACTTCAGAAACCTTCATAATGTGTCTCCTTCGATTGATAGGCGCCGGCCGAAACCGACGCACTAATCAGTAATCGTTATTGTTAGTATAGCACTAACAATAGTTACTCGCCCAGCTGATCAAGGTCGATATCGCCAAAGAACACCTGGTCCTCCTTGCCGAGCGCACTCGGGATGATGGAGAAGGTGTTAGAGATGCCGTCCTGAGCATCGCGGAACGGGAGCTTGGAAACCGAAGACAGCGAAGCGATGGCGCCGTGGCTATCGCGCTTGTGCATGGGGTTAGCACCCGGGGCGAACGGCTGGCCAGCCTTGCGGCCGTCGGGCGTGGAGCCGGTCTTCTTGCCGTACACGACGTTGGAGGTAATGGTCAGAACCGAGGTCGTGGGCACGGAGTTGCGGTAGGTGTCGTTCATGCGGATGTACTCCATGAACTGGTGCACAACGTCGTGAGCGATCTGGTCGACGCGGTCGTCGTCGTTACCGTACTTGGGGAACTCGCCCTCGGTCTCGAAATCGACGATGATGCCGTTCTCATCACGGACGGGGTGGACCTTGGCGTACTTGATGGCGGACAGGGAGTCAGCCACGACGGAAAGGCCAGCGATGCCCGTAGCGAACCAGCGGTGCACGTGCTTGTCGTGCAGAGCCATCTGGATGCGCTCGTAGCAATACTTGTCGTGCATGTAGTGAATGATGTTCAGCGAGTTGACGTACACGCCAGCGAGCCACTTCATCATGTCGTTGTACTTGGCCACAACGTCGTCGTAATCGAGCGTATCGCCCTCGACGGCGCGGTACTTGGGGCCGACCTGCTTCTTGGAGACCTCGTCAACACCGCCGTTGAGTGCATACAGCAGGCACTTAGCCAGGTTGGCGCGAGCGCCGAAGAACTGCATCTCCTTGCCAATGCGCATGGAGGACACGCAGCAGGCGATACCGTAGTCGTCGCCGTGGTAAACGCGCATAAGGTCGTCGTTCTCGTACTGGATCGAGGAGCTGGCGACAGAAGTCTTGGCGCAGAACTTCTTGAAGTTCTCGGGCAGACGGGTCGACCACAGAACGGTCATGTTGGGCTCGGGGCTGGTGCCCATGTTCTCGAGCGTGTGCAGGTAGCGGTAGCTCATCTTGGTAACGAGCGTACGGCCGTCAACACCCATGCCGCCGATGGACTCGGTGACCCACTGCGGATCGCCGGTAAACAGGGCCTGGTACTCGGGGGTACGGGCAAACTTGACCATGCGGAGCTTCATGATGAAGTGATCCACGAACTCCTGGATCTGCTCCTCGGTGAAGGTACCGTTGGCAAGGTCGCGCTCAGCGTAGATGTCGATGAACGTAGAGGTACGGCCGATGGACATAGCGGCGCCGTTCTGTTCCTTGACGGCAGCGAGGTAGGCGAAGTACATCCACTGGATGGCCTCCTGCGTGTTGGTAGCAGGGTTGGAAATGTCGAAACCATAGGTCTCGGCCATCATCTTGAGCTCGCCGAGGGCGCGGATCTGCTCCTGCAGCTCCTCGCGATCGCGGATGTTGTCGGCGGTCATGACCGTCGGGGTGGAAGCCTTCTGGGCCTCCTTGTCCTTGATCAGGTAGTCGACGCCGTACAGGGCAACACGACGGTAGTCGCCGATGATGCGGCCGCGGCCATAGCCATCGGGCAGACCGGTGATGATGTGAGCCGAGCGGCAAGCACGCATCTCGGGGGTGTAGACATCGAAGACGCCAGCGTTGTGGGTCTTGCGCTCGAAGGTGTAGCGCTCGACAACGTTCTCGTCGACCTTATAGCCGTGCTGGCTGGCAGCCTGGCAAGCGATGCGGATACCGCCGTTGACGTGCAGAGCGCGCTTGAGCGGCTTGTCGGTCTGGAGGCCGACGATGGTCTCCTTCTCGCGGTGGGCGTTATCGATGTAGCCAGCGGGGTGGCTCACGATACCCGTGACGGTCTTGGTGTCCATATCGAGGACACCGCCCTGCTCGCGCTCCTTGAGCAGCAGGTCGAGAACCTCGCCCCACAGCTCCTTGGTACGCTCGGTCGGGCCGGCGAGGAACGACTCGTCGCCCTCGTAGGGGGTGTAGTTCTTCTGGATGAAGTCTCGGACGTCAACCTCTCCCGTCCAGATGCCTTCCTTGAAGCCTTCCCATGCCTCCTGCATTGTGTAACCACGCTCCTAGTTACGTGTAATGCGGCGCTCTCTCACACCGCTGCTTATTGAATTCTTGAATGTTCGGCTTGCACTACCGGCTTCTTCCGTTCTTCGCCACACGTTGGTGCAGGGAAAAACGTTTGTCCACCTTGGAACTACAACCCAAAACCCAAGATTTCACCCGTTTGAGAAGGATAACATAGCGACCCTCTCCATCTGGGCTGTTATATGTTTCTTTTTTTATATCATAAGGGCGTTTTTTACAAACCCGCAGGAAATGCGAGCGCGAACAACTACCGTTCACCGATTTGTATGTTATTTTTCCTTGCCTTTGTACGACCTTCGCTCTAGCTGTTATGCCAGCTTTAGCAGGGTAAAGTGTCCCAGAGACCCTACAGAAACTGCAGGGCGGCCGCGGGATCCCCCGTGGCCGCCCTGTGGCGTAGCTAGTTTTTAGCTTTGATTGCCGCTTGGCATTAGGCGGCTGCGGCGGCCTTGTCGGTCGTTGCCTAGCTATCGCCGTTGCCCTGGCCCTCAAAATGCTTGTAGCACCAGCTGGTGACCAGCGGGGTCAAAATAGCCGTCACGATTGCGCAGGCAGCAACCTGTGCCGTAGCCGTCGCGAGCACGGCGCCACCGTACATGGCCCCATTGACGCTTGCCATGGCAGCAGGCGTGGCCACATTGGCTCCGGCGCAGCTTGAAATGGCCGCACCTGCGACACCCGTACCGCCCGTGAGCTTATCGACCGCGATGACGGGAATTGCAAAGACCACCGAGCAGATCACGCCGAGCAGAATACCGGGAAGACCGCCATTAATGAGCTGGCCAAAGGTCATGGTCGAGCCCATGGCAAAGAAGACGAGCACGATGATGGCGGAAAGTGCCGGTGCCATCATCTTCTTAAAGCTGGGGAACAGGTTGCCCAGAATAATGCCGACGACGATCGGCAGAATGGCGCCCACGAGCGACCAGCCGATCGGAGCCTGACCGGCAGCGCCGAGCACGATCATCGTGACCGGAGGGCCGACAACCAGCGTGGTGATTGCGACGGCACCACGCTCGGCTTCGTTGCCCATGGTGCCCATCAGTCCAGCGTACATAGCGTTGTTGGCACCCGTGCAAGCGGCCAGCATCACCATGGCCGAGATACCAAACAAGTTGTCGTTGAATACATAAAGGATGAGCAGCGACACGGCAACGACCACGATCTGCTTGACAGCAATGATAATGGCGCCGCGGGCAGCGGCGGCAGGAGCGCTCTTAAACGAAATCGTCGTACCGACGATGAGTAAAAAGGCGCCAACGAGCGGGCTTGCACCCTGCTGGGTCATGCCAAGCGTAAAGCTGCCGAGCGTTTTGAACAGGTCGGGGAATAGCGTGTTGAGCAGGCAGCCCAACAGAAGCGGCACCAAGATATTGGCACCCGGGATGGAGGACATCTTAAAGAACGGCTCCTTTGCCGCCGGCGCCTCCACCGCAGTCGATTCACTCATATATATCTCCTTTGGATGCATGCGAATCGTAGCCGCACGCGCCTATGTCAGAAAGAAGGCGACGGTCCCGAGTCGCAGGAGCCGTCGCCGAATAATCGTCGCGAGGTATTACCCGTCCAGGACGATGCCGCCGTCGCAGTCACCGATCTCGCCGTTAACGAAGCTGGCGAGGTCGGAGGCAAAGAAGAGCACCATCTGCGCAGGCTCGCTGGCCTGGGCGGCGCGGCCCAGAGGAATACCGTTGATGATGCGCTGAGAGTTCTCGTCAGAGAGGATCGAGGTCATATCGGTAAGTGTGAGCGACGGGCATACAGCGTTGCAGCGAACGCCAAACTTGCCGCCTTCCTTGGCGACTGCCTTGGTTAGACCGTTGACGCCGGCCTTGGAGCTCGCGTAGGCCGCGGTGCCGAGCAGGCCGCCGCCGATCTTGCCGGCAACAGAACTCACGTTGACGATAGTGCCGGCATGGGCCGCCTTAAAGTGCGGGTACACGGCGTTCATCATGGTAAAGGTGCCGTTGAGGTTGATGTCGATGGTACGGCGCCACTCGGTGTCATCGATCTCGTCGAACTTCTTGGTGCTGATGACGCCAGCGCAGTTAATCAGGATGTTGGTTTGCGGCAGGTCTGCGAAAATCTGTTCGACGGTCTCGCGCGCCTTGGGCGCATCGGCGACATCGAGCTGATAAAACTTGTTGCCCTCGCCAAGCTCGGCCACAGCGGCCTCGCCCTTAGCAGCGTTCCTTGCGATGAGCGCGACATGTCCGCCGCCCGCGACGATGCCCTTGGCGATCTCGAGGCCAATGCCCTGAGTGCCGCCCGTGACAATCGCGGTCTTGCCCGTGAAGTCAAATGCCATGACTCCATCCCCCTTTATATAAGGTGTCTCCTCGCGGGAAGTTGGAGCATCGCACGTGGCGATTATATGAGTCCCAGTCGTCATGGCGGTGACAACCCCTCGCTTAACCGCGTGCATGATAATTCTTTGAAACGCTACAATTATTGAATTATTTTAATTCTTTATACGTTCTTTATATTGCCTAGCGGCCAAGTAGATTTTTGGGACATGCCTAGAAATCTACCGAATGGAATGCTTGGGCGGGGGTATCATCTTTCACCGAAAATAGTTTCTAGTGTTAGGGGTTTTCGGTGGAAGATACCGATTTCCATGAGCTTGGGCGTCAGCTCTTTACCGAGTTTGGCAGCATGCACCAGCGCGTTTCGCGCTTTGCCGACCAGGCTCTGGGTGGCGAGATGGCCGTCATGCGCGCCCTCACGCGCGCCGGCGGCTCGCTCACGCCGAGCGAACTCGCCGATCGTGCCTGGGTCTCGAGCGCCCGCATCGCCAATATCCTGCGCGCCCTCGAGGCCAAGGGCTGGGTCGAGCGCGAGCACTCAAAGACCGACCGTCGTCGCGTACACGTCACGGTGACCGACAAAGGATTCCAGGTTATCGAAATCAAACGTCGGGAATTCGAGGACCGCACCGCGGCCTTCCTCGAGCAGCTTGGCGAAACAGATACCCAAGAGATGGTGCGCCTTCTTAGACGTGCCAACGAAATTATCGACCGCAATCAAGAAAGGAGAGATGCCGAGTGAGGATTCTCAAGCTCTTTAAAAAACATATCCTGGCACTGTTCGCAGCTATCGTACTTATCGTAATCAGTTGCAACGCCGATCTGGCACTGCCTACCTACATGAGCGATATCGTCGACGTGGGCGTGCAGCAAGGCGGCATCGCCTCGCCCGTGCCCGACACCATTCGCGCCGAATCGCTCGACGACCTCGAACTCTTTATGAGCGCCAAGGACGCCAAGGCTGTGGAGGCCGTGTTTAGCAAGGCTGACAAAAACGGCATTCGAACGTACATGGGCACCGAGGAAGAGCGTGCCGATGGAGGCAAGATTGCCGATATCATGAGTCTGCCCGAGACCGTCGTCCTTTCGCTCAACCAGGGCATCGACGCCAACTCCATGGGCGACATGACGGGCGCGTCCAGCGAGAAAGACAACAGCGGCGCCCAGGCCATGCCCACCCCCGAGCAAATGGCAGCGATGACGCCCGAGCAGCTCGCCGAGATGCAGCAGAAGGCCGCAGCGGCGCAGAACATGCAAAAGCAGATTGATGCCGACGGCGGTAAGATCACCATGAAGAGCCTGCGCCTGGGTGTCGAGGGCGGTCTGGTAGACCAAAGCAAGCTCGTCGAGGGCGCCAACGGTATGGCGGACAAAATGGGCTCCATGTCGGGCTCCATCGTGACCCAACGCGCCGTGAGCTATGTGCAGGACGAGTACAAGGCACAGGGCATCGACCCCGCCGACGTGCAGAACGCCTACCTGGGCCGCATGGCGACCACGATGTTTGGTCTGTGTCTGGTATCGTTGGTCGCCACCATCCTGACCGGTGCCGTGGCTTCGCGCACCGCCTGCTCCATCGCCCGCGATCTGCGCCGCGAAACCTTCAACAAGGTTATGCACTTCTCGCCGGCCGAAGTGGGCAAGTTTAGCCAGGCCTCGCTCATCACCCGCTGCACCAACGACATTCAGCAGATTCAGATGGCCGCAACCCTGTTTATCCGCATGTGTCTTATGGCCCCCGTCATGGGCATCGTCGCCGTCATGCGCGTCCTAGCCAACCACACCGGCCTGGAGTGGACCATCGCCGTGGCCATCATCGCGGTCTCGGCCGTCGTCGGCGTGCTTATGGGCCTCACCATGCCCAAGTTCAAAAAGATGCAGAGCTTTGTGGACCGCGTGAACCTTACCGCCCGCGAGCTGCTCGACGGCCTTATGCCTATCCGCTCGTTCAACCGCGAGGAGCACGAGCTCGAGCGTTTTGACAAGGCTTCGCTCGACCTGATGACCACGCAGCTCTACACCAACCGAGCCATGAGCTTTATGATGCCGCTCATGATGCTCGTCATGAACTGCATCACCGTGCTCATCGTCTGGTTTGGCGCGCAGGGCGTGTCCGACGGCGTGATGCAGGTCGGCAACATGATGGCGTTTATCTCCTACACCATGCAGATCGTCATGGCGTTTATGATCCTCACCATGGTTTCGGTCATCCTGCCCCGCGCCGAGGTCGCAGCCGAGCGCGTGGAAGAGGTCATCACCTGCCCCACGAGCATCAACGACCCCGCCTCGCCCAAACTGCCCGCTGCCAGCGCGCCGCGCGGCGAGCTCACCTTCCGTGACGTGAGCTTCCAGTATCCCGATGCCCGCGCCGACGTCATTAGCGGCGTAAACTTCACCACGCACGCCGGCCAGATGCTCGGCATCATTGGCTCCACGGGCTCGGGCAAGTCCACGCTCGTGCAGCTGATTCCGCGCCTGTACGACGTCACGGGCGGCAGCATTTCGCTCGACGGCATCGATGTGCGCGACATGACCCTTTCCGAGCTGCGCCGCCGCATCGGTTATATTCCGCAGCAGGGTCGCCTGTTCTCGGGTACCGTCGAGAGCAACCTCAAGTTTGCCGGCGACATGGTGAGCGATGATGACATGCACCGGGCGGCACGCATCGCCCAGGCCGAGGACTTTATCGCCGAGCGCGAGGACGGTTACGACTCCCCCATCAGCCAGGGCGGCTCCAATGTTTCGGGCGGTCAGCGCCAGCGTCTGGCCATTGCCCGCGCGTTGGCCAAAAAGCCCGAGGTCGTGGTGTTCGATGACTCGTTTAGCGCCCTCGACTACAAGACCGACGCGCGCCTGCGCGAGGAGCTGGCCAAAAACGTCACCGACGCTGCACTCGTGGTCGTGGCCCAGCGCATTGCGACCATCATGCACGCCGACCAGATCATCGTGCTCGACGACGGCCACGTAGTGGGCACCGGCACGCACGAGGAGCTGCTGCGCAGCTGCCCGGCGTACCTGGAGATCGCACAGTCGCAGCTTTCCGCCGAGGAGCTGGGGCTTACCCAAGAAGAAATTGCAGCCGTCACGGAAGGAGGCGAGCGCTAATGGCAGACGAGACCAAGACTCAGATTCCCAAGCCCACCCGCCAGCGTGGTCCCATGGGCCGCATGGGCGGCATGCGTCGCGGCGAAAAGGCCAAGGACTTTAAGGGCACCATGAGGCAGCTGCTCGGCTATATCGGCCAGCACAAGATTGCCGTGTTTGCCGCCGTCACCTTTGCCGTGTGCTCGGTCATCTTTAACATTGTGGGGCCCAAGGTGCTCGGCCAGGTCACCACCAAACTGTTCGAGGGTCTGGTTGCCAAGGTAAACGGCACCGGCGACGTTGACTTTGACTGGATCGCCAAGACACTCGGCTTTTTGCTCTGCCTGTATCTGGCGAGCTCTGTCTGCAGCCTGATCCAAGGTTGGCTCATGACCGGCGTCACGCAAAAGATCTGCTACCGCATGCGCAAGGAAATCGCCGCCAAGATCGCCGTCGTGCCGATGAGCTACTTCAACGGCCACAGCAAGGGCGACGTGCTCAGCCGCATCACCAACGACGTCGATACGCTGGGCCAGTCGCTCAACCAGAGCGTGACGCAGCTCATCACCTCGGTGACGCAGATTATCGGCGTGCTCGTCATGATGCTGTCGATCAGCCTGCCGCTCACCGGCGTCACCGTGCTCACACTGCCGGCAGCCGCGATTATCCTGACCGTGATGATTCACTTCTCGCAGCCGTACTTCCGCGAGCAGCAGCAGGTTTTGGGCACCGTCAACGGCATTATCGAGGAGGACTTTGCCGGTCAGAACGTCATTCAGGTGTTCGACCGCGCCGAGGCCTCGATCGAGGAGTTCGACCGTCAAAACGACCGACTGTTTGTGAGCGGTTGGCGCTCGCAGTTCCTGTCGGGCCTGATGATGCCGCTTATGAGCTTGGTGGGCAACATGGGCTACGTGGGCGTTGTCGTGGTGGGCGCACAGCTCGCGCTGACCGGCAATGCCACGCCCGGCGACATCCAGAGCTTTATCCAGTACGTGCGTAACTTTACGCAGCCGGTGCAGCAGCTGGGCAACGTGAGCAACACGATGCAGTCGATGGCCGCCGCCACCGAGCGCGTCTTTGAGTTCCTCGCCGCGCCCGAGGAGGAGCAGAAGGCCGACGCCCAGATTCCCGAGAAGCGCCCCGGCCACGTTGAGTTCGACCACGTCAAGTTTGGCTACACGCCCGACAAGACCATCATCCACGACTTTAGCTGCGAGGCGCAGCCCGGTCAGACCATCGCCATCGTCGGCCCCACCGGCGCCGGCAAGACCACGCTCATTAAGCTGCTGCAGCGTTTCTACGACGTGGACGGCGGTTCGCTGCGCGTCGAGGGCGTCGACGTGCGCGACTGGGACCGCGCGGCACTGCGCGGCGAGTTTGCCATGGTGCTGCAGGATACCTGGCTGTTTAACGGCACTATCCGCGAGAACATCCGCTACGGACGTCCCAATGCGACTGACGCCGAGGTCGAGGCCGCCGCGCGCGCCGCACGCTGCGACCACTTTATCCATACGCTCGCCGGCGGCTACGACTTTATGATTAATGAGGAGGGCACCAACCTGTCGCAGGGTCAGCGCCAGCTCGTGACCATCGCCCGTGCCATTTTGGCCGACCGCCCGGCGCTGATTTTGGACGAGGCGACTTCCAACGTCGATACCCGTACCGAGGAGCTCATCCAGCGTGCCATGGATGCGCTGATGCAGGGCCGTACCAGCTTTGTCATCGCGCACCGCCTGTCCACGATCCGCAACGCCGACGTGATCTTGGTAATTCGCGACGGCGACATCGTCGAGAAGGGCACGCACGACGAGTTGCTCGCCCAGGGTGGCTTCTACGCCGACCTGTACAACTCGCAGTTCGACGAAGCGGCGTAAAACCGGCGGCAAACAACCGCAATACCCAAAAACGGGGGCGCAGAATGAACTGTGCCCCCGTTTTTTGTTCTGCGGCCCTCGAACCGCCTCCCCCGGGACCTGATTAACGGCCTCCCTCAAGGCCCCGTGGACAAAAAATGGCAATTATGAGTACTGTCACCTTTTTAGTAACAGCCAAAACTGCCCCAAACGACCTCTTTGCGGCCTAGATATGCCTTCAAATTGATCAAAATGCCCGGTAGCATGCTTCTGTATGCCAACGTTAATGAACATATTTACTGTTGTGTCTATTATCTTGTAAGATCGATATGATACTATGCTAGCAACAGTACTCATATTTGCCGTTTTTTGTCCACAGGGCATGCCGCAGAAGATCCAACTTGCGCCAGCGTGCCGTACGCTGGCCCTCCCCTTCCGGCAAGCGCCGACATTTCCCCAGATAAAACCGACCAAAATAAACCTGTCCCTTTTCGGCAGGTTTCGCTTGCACTTTAGCGTGCGACAGCGGATAATGCCGAGCATTCGAGAATTCGCCAATTGTTGCCGTTAATTGATAAAGGAGGCCCCATATGGCCATGGAATTCAAGCGTAGGTTGCCGATCCCCATGGAGATCCGCGAGGAAATGCCGCTTTCCGCCGAGCTTACCGCCAAAAAGCAGGCATTCGACGCCGAGGTCGCCAAGGTCTTTACCGGCGAGGACGCACGCAAGGTGCTCATCATCGGCCCGTGCTCTGCCGACCGCGAGGACTCAGTGCTTGAGTACATGAACCGACTGGCCAAGGTCGCCGAAGAGGTCAAGGACAAACTCATCATCATTCCGCGCGTCTACACCAACAAGCCGCGCACCAAGGGCACCGGCTACAAAGGCCTGCTGCACAACCCCGACCCCGAGGCGCCCGATGACCTGCTCGAAGGCGTCAAGGCCATCCGCCACATGCACCTGCGCGTCATCGAGGAGACCGGTTTCTTTACCGCCGACGAGATGCTCTACCCGTCCAACTACCAGTACCTCGTTGACCTGCTGAGCTACGTTGCCGTGGGCGCGCGCTCAGTCGAAAACCAGGAGCATCGCCTGGTGTCGAGCGGCATTTCGGTACCCGTCGGCATGAAGAATCCCACTGCCGGCTCTACCACCGTTATGCTCAACTCCATTTACGCCGCGCAGGCGCACCAGAGCTTCATCTTCCGCAACTGGGAGGTCGAGTGCGACGGCAATCCGCTCGCACACGCCGTTATGCGTGGCTACATCGGTCTCGATGGGCGCACCTACCCCAACTACCACTACGAGCACCTGGAGCGCCTGGCCGAGCGCTATACCGAGCATGCCGGCTACGCCAATCCGGCAGCGGTCATCGACTGCAACCACGACAACTCGGGCAAGCGTCCGCTGGAGCAGTATCGCATTTGCAAGGAAGTGCTCGACAGCTGCCGCCGCAACGAGTCCATCTCCAAGCTGGTCAAGGGCTTTATGATCGAGTCCTACCTGGAGGACGGCAACCAGCCAGTCGACGGCGGTGTCTTTGGCAAGTCGATCACCGACCCGTGCCTGGGCTGGGAAAAGACCGACCACCTCATCCACGAGATCGCGGAACGTATTTAGTTACGCGGTTTTACCAAACCGCGTAACGGCTCGACGCTGCAAACCCGCCAGGGCGGCAATCTGCCTTTCAACTTCGGCGGCATGATCAAAAGATCAATACCGCCTCGTTTCAAGGCACCTTGCTCGCTCTGGCGGGTTTTCGCTGACGTTTTTTCGACCTGCATTGTTGCCAAGGTTGGCACCAATGACTAATGCGGTAACTAGCTACGTCGGTCCGCTTGACCGGCTGGGTTTTCGAGGTGCCCCAGGTCGCCGCGAAAGAGGAGCGAAACGTACTTTGGTACGCGAGCGACGGTTTGAGCGGCGAGATGGGGTGCCTCGGGAAGACGGACAGTTACGCCGAGGGCTCCTGCTGCGTAATGCAGTGGATGTTGCCGCCGCCGAAGACGACCTGCTCGGACTGAACGCCGACGCACTTGTAGACGCCCTCGCCCCAGACCTCGTCGTAGATCTTCTGGAGCGTGTCAACGGCCAGCTGGTCGTTCTCGTCGCCGTACTGCGGGACGATAACGCCGTGGTTGGTGACCAGGTAGTTCATGTAAGAGGCGATCAGCGGCTCGTCGGGGACGCGCGGCTCGGCATTCTCGTCGGCGTCGATGGTGTCGCAGGAAGCCTGGTCCATGAACAGCGGGTTCACGGGCATGCAGATCTTGTAGACCTTCATCTTGCGGCCCTTGGCGTCAACGGCGTTGGAGAGGGACTCGTAGGCAGCGTGGCACTGCTCGTAGAACGGATACTCGGGATCGTCGGTCCAGATGCAGGCCATGACGCCCGGGGCGATGAACGTGGCGACGTCATCGATGTGGCCGTTGGTCTCCTCGGGGTCGATGCCCTCCTTGACCCAGATGACCTTCTCGACACCCAGGTAATCCTTGAGGTGCTCGTCCATGTAGGCGCGAAGCTCCTCGCTCCAGGGCTCAAACTTCTTCTTGAACTTGGGCCAGATGGACCCGGGATCCTCTTCCTCCTCGAGCACCGCAGAGCAGGTGCGGCCCGGGGAAAGCAGGCACTGGTCGGTCACGACAAGGGTGCCCTCGCCGTCGACGGTGATGGAGCCGCCCTCGAGGATCATGTCGTCGGGACGATAGCGGCGGCAGCCGGAGAGCTCGGCCATCTTGAGGGCGATCTGCTCGTCCTTGTCCCACGGGAAATAGAGGCCGTCGACGAGACCGCCGTAGGCGTTGAAGTGCCAGTGGTTGGCGCGCTTCTCGCCCTTGCCGTTGATGACGTAGGTGGCGGCGGTGTCGCGGAACCAAGCGTCGTCGGTGGTCATCTCGATAACGGTGACGTTCTCGTCGTTCTCGAAGACGGCCTTGCAGTTGGCATAGTCGACCTGGTTGGCGCACATATAGACCGGGGTGAACTCGGCGATGGCGCGGGCGATGGCGGCATACTGCTTCTGGGCCGGCTTGGCGCCGTGGGCCCAGGTGTCGGTGCGGTGGGGCCAGCCCATCCACACGCGATCCTGCGGGGCGAACTCGGCGGGCATAAAGAAGCCGTCGGCCTTGGGGGTGGACTCGGACTCGGTGATCGTACGCATAAGATTTCCTCCAAATCGAACGATCGCTTGCTGCGGGCGGGCTACCCGCAGCCTAAAACCAAGAGATGGTAGGCGCCCGTTCCCCGGCAAAGGTCGGGGCGCCCGGTGCCGGTTTTCACGGAATCGCACCGGCAAGCGACGACGCAACCAAGTGCGCGGAGACAAAACGCACGAAGGATACGGAAGAGAGATTGGGGCGGGCGGTGGTTACCGGAGCTATCGCTCACACCCACCCCGGGGAATGGTTAGCAAACCTGTCGCTTGGGCACGCCTCCAAAGAGGCTAGAGTGCCCGGAGTCGGGAGCGACAAGCCCGATGAAGCGCACGTTGGTACGCGAGGAGGGTTGGAGCCCCAGAACCGGGTGCTCTAGTCCTCCTCGGCCTCGGCGGCCTCCTCAGCGAGACGCCGGGCTGCGAGCTCAGGGGTCAGACCCTTGTACTCTTCCTTGCGGCCCTTAGCGCTGACGACGCGGACGACCTCGCCGATGAGCACGAGCACGATGAAGATGACGATCATCGGGAGCTTGTCGCCAATCTCGGCGGCGGAGAACGGAACCAGGGTTGCGACGATGGCCAGGACCAGCTCGATGCAGGGGATGGCCAGCATGACCTTCATCATGGCGCCCTTGAACGGGAACGTGAAGATGCGCTCGCGGTCGGGGTCGTTCTTGCGAAGGTTGAGGAACGCCGGGAACATCGGGATGTAGGTCAGCAGCAGGAAGACGACGGAGGTGCCGAAGAGCATCCAGAAGACACCGTTGGAGATGGCGTCGATGGGAACCAGCTGCAGGCACAGCACCAGGGAGGCAACGATGGCGTTGACCAGGTTGGCGCCGTTGGGCATATCGTCATCCGAGATCATCGAGGCGAAGACCTTGGGCATGTTGCCGTGCTCGGCAGCGTAGCGAGCGACGGAGTTAGCGCCGAAGGACCAGGCGGCCATGTTGGCGAACAGGGTGATCAGGAAGGCGATGCAGATGACCTTAAAGATCATGGAGTCGCCCACCATGGTCTGGACTGCGACGATCATGCCGTAGTCGGGGTCGATGGAATCGGCCGGCACCGCAGCGCCGATGCCAAAGCCAGCGAACAGGTAGATCACGGCGATGGACAGGCCACCGACGATGATGGCCTTAGGGATATCGCGAGCGGGATCGGCCATGTCATTGGTCATGGTGCAGATGACCTCGAATCCCATGAAGTTGAAGATGATGATCGACAGGTAGCCCAGAGCGTTGGTGTTGGTGAGCTCGGGCAGGAACGTGGTGGCGGACATGTCGTTCGCAAAACCGTTCTCCATGGCATACCAGATGCCCAGAGCGCCGACGACAACGGCTACGGCGACCTTGATCAGGGCGCCACCGTTGAGGACCCACTCGGAGTCGGCCGCCTTGGAGCGACCCATGAGATACACGATCCACACGAAGGCAAGCTCGATACCCATCTTGGCGATCAGGTTGAACTCGACGCCGAAGACCATGCCCAGGATGTCGGGGAACATGGTGGCCAGCGAGGCGATCCACAGCGGGTAGTTAATCCAGTAGTAGTACGAGATGCGTGCGCCCCACTTGTCGCCCAGGCCATCGCGTACCCAGTCGTAAATGCCGCCCTCGCCGTCATAGGTGGTGCCGAGCTCGGCGACAACCATGCCGTAAGGGAGCAGGAAGGTCAGGATCAGGAAGATCCACCAGAAGAACTGCTGGTTGCCAATGGCAGCAGCAGGAGCGGCGGCCTCGCAAACGAAGACGACGCAGATGATGGTCGAAATGACCGTCAAGAAGGAAAGCTTTTTCTTTCCGTCGCTCATGATGAGCTCCTTCGCTCAGTCTTGGACAGATCCGAGACCCCAAGGACTAAGGCAATTGCTTGGGCCTCGGTGAGCGGGCGACAGGAGACGAGCATCCGCCGCCCGCAAACGTGCGTTTAGCAGCCTTGAGGCTTAGAGCTGCTCGAGAGCCTCGAGAGCGGCGTGGAGCTCGGCCTTGGCGGAGTACTCGACGCCCTCGTCGTTGAGCGGGGTGCGCTTGCCCAGAGCGGCAAGGAGAGCACGGATGGAGTGCTTGCGGTTCTCGGCCTCGACCCAGCACAGGGAGCGCTCGGGATCGTCCATGACCTCGTCGACGACCTCCTCGTTGCGGGTGGCCGGCAGGCAGTGCATGAACTTGGAGTTGGGGCCGGCGAAGTTCATCATGTCCATGGTGACCTGATACTTGGGATAGAACACGTCCATGTAGTTCTCGCCCGAGACCTCCTCGTCGTACAGGCCATACCACACGTCGGTGTAGATGAAGTCGGCGCCCTTGATGCACTCGATGTCGTCGGAGATGACGATGGAGCCACCGGAGACCTTGCAGTTCTCCTCGGCGATGGCCATCATCTGCTTGCCGAACTCGGCGCGCTCCTCGACGGTGCCGACGTGCAGGCCGCCGTCGGGGATCTGGTGGCCCTTAGGTCCAAACTGGACAAACTTCATGCCAACCTTGGAGGCGATGAACATGAGGGAGACGCAGACCTGGGTGGCGTCGCCGACGAAGGCCAGGGTGCAGTCCTCGATCTTCTTGCCCTCGGGGAGGTTCTCGAGCATGGTCATGAGGTCGCCCATCTCCTGCGTGGGATGGTTGAACTCGGACATGCCGTTGATGACGGGCACAGCGGAGCCCTCGGCGAGGCCGACGACATCCTTGTGACGGTCAACACGGGCCATCATGATGTCGAGCAGGGAGCCCATGACGCGAGCGGTGTCGCCCAGGGACTCGTGACCGCCGAGCTGGATGGTGCCAGGGCCATAGAACTGAGCATGGCCGCCAAGGTCGGTCATAGCGGTCTCGAAGGAAAGACGAGTGCGGGTGGAGACCTGCTGGAAGATCATGCCAAGGCTCTTGTTGCGGAGCAGGTGCGGATAATAACCGTCAACCTTGATGGCCTTCTTCATTGCCAGGCCAAGATCCTCGATAGCCAGGATCTGCTCTTTGGTGAACTCGTTGGTGTCGATGAAATCCTTAGGCAGTGCCATGTCGATTTCCTTTCCGTCGGTCTTGCCGACTATTACTATGAGGCGCTCGAACATCACGCCTCGTGTTGACAAGACCATCATTCACCCGTATGCAATTTTTACCTAGTTTATTCGGGATTAAAGACCGTTCACGGAGTTACACCCTCTCTAATCCAATATAAACCCGCAGGTCAAGAGTTTACAGGGGGTTTACTATCTAGAACCGCGAACGGTATACAGCTATCCGGTATCTTGGTGCCTAATCTGCAATGGAACGAAGGGTCGAGACGTCTATACCCCACAGGATATACAGGATTCGGCCATAGATTAAATGAGATGGGACGGTGACAGATGAACACTCTGATGTTCTTCTATACCCTAGCAATACTCGTAATCTGTATTGTGACGGCAGTGCTTTCGCTTGCCGCCTATGCCTCGTCTCGTCGACGCTTCTTTATCTATGGCAGCGGCGTATTTATCTGCTATGCCATCGAGATGACCGAGATCTTCTTTTTTGAATACACATTGCAAAACCAGAGTTTTCCGGCCAGCGACTATTACTCAATTACCATGCCTGTAATGCGGACCATTGTGGCGACCGCTTCGCAGGCTTTTATTTGGCTGATTGCCATGGACCTGCTCGACAAACATTCTAAAAAGCAGTTCGCTATCCCCGTCTTGACGTTTTTGCTGTGCGAGTCGCTGATTATCGTCGCTGTCCCCTCCGGCCCCATGCATCAGTGGCTCTACTACACGATGCGTCAGGTATTCCTTGTCTTTGTGGGACTGTATATCTTTTGGACGGCTCATAAGAGTACAAAAGTTGAGCTGAAGGCACGCGTTAACAACCAACGAAAGCACCTGATTATCGGCGCTATTCTGGTCGGTTGCATCGTTGCCGAGGATTTCTACAACATCCTTGTCATCCCCATGAGTCTGGCACCCTCTTGGCTGCAGCTTTATCTATCCGAGCGCAACTTCAGCGAGAACGTCTTTGCGTGCTACTTTGCGATTCTGCTGATCATCTACGCCTACCACGTGCTTTCAATCCGCATGCAGGAGGCGCCCGAGGAAAAGAACGTCAGCGATCTTGACCGGCATATCGAAGAGCAGATGCCCTTCTATCGCAACGCTTACAAGCTCTCCAACCGCGAGACCGAAGTCATGCGCTTGGTTGTGCTGGGCAAGTCGAACCAAGAGATCGCTGACGAGCTATTCCTTGCTGTGGGCACCGTCAAGACCCACATCCACAACATCCTGGTCAAAACCGAACAGCAAAACCGCACCACGCTCATCCTCCACTTCTGGAAAGGATAAAGTTACGCGGTTTTACCAAACCGCGTAACGGCTCGACACTGCAAGCGCCCCTAGGCGGCAATCTGACGTTCAATCGTCGGTCGCGTACCAAAAGTACGCTTCCCTCCTCTTTCACGTCACCTTGCTCACCTAGGGGCGCTTTCGCTGACTTATGCTCAACTTACGATAATTCCGAGCTGAACGAGTTATTCGCTATAACGGGTGGCGATGGCAGCTTGTACCATGCCGGCGCTCATGAGGTACGTTGCCAAGAAGTAGCCGCCGTAGGCCGCCAGGAAAATCGCGCAGGTGAGGCCCACGGTGCCGCCGATGCTCATATTTCCGAATATGCTCACCAGCTCGATAATCACCTTGAGCGCCACAAAGGAGTGCGCCAGGCCCACTGCCAGCGGGAACAGGAAGAATACCGCTTGCTGCGCCATCACCGAATGGCGAATCTGGCGGTCGTCACAGCCGATCTGTGCCAGCACACGATAGCTACGGCTGGCGGCGGGCCCACTTGGGAGGTGCGTGCTCGTTAA
>OAWA01000427.1_pt1 | contig 31925 bp, 40 predicted proteins | sample 1516971 | NCBI WGS metagenome assembly OAWA01 (sample SAMEA2580097, study PRJEB22360) | human gut metagenome | biome: human gut; feature: human-associated habitat; material: faeces | place: Denmark | collected 2008/2010
GCATGAACTGCGACGGCGGCTATACGATGCTGATCGCAGCGGCCGATATGGGAACCGGCTGCGATACGATTCTGTCCCAGATGGCGGCAGAGTGTCTGGAGTGTGATGTGGATGACATTACCGTTGTCGGCGCAGATACCGATACGTCCCCGTATGACTCCGGTTCCTATGCATCGAGTACGACGTATATTACCGGAAAAGCGGTGGAAAAAGCCTGCATGACGCTTCGGAAACGAATCTGTGCCCTGGCGGCAGAGCGGATGAACGTGCCGGAAGATGAGACAGAATTTACCGGTACCGGCGTCGTGCATGAAAAGAGCGGAAGCAGCATGACGATGGAAGAAATCGCAACAGCGGCCATGTGCAATAACGGCATCGCGCTGGAAGCGACGGAAAGCAACTGCTCTCCGGTATCGCCGCCGCCTTATATGGCTGGTGCGGTCGAGATCGAGCTGGATAAAGAGACCGGCGAGGTCAGGATTCTCGATTATGCCGCCGTTGTCGACTGCGGAACCGTCATCAACCCGAACCTTGCGCGCGTACAGGTCGAGGGCGGTCTGGTGCAGGGCATCGGCATGACGCTGTTTGAAAATATCCAGTACACGGACAAGGGTCAGATGATCAATAATTCGTTTATGCAGTATAAAGTGCCGACCCGCCTCGATATGGGCAGGCTGCGCGTCGAGTTTCGGAGCAGCTACGAGCCGACCGGTCCGTTCGGTGCAAAATCGATCGGCGAGATCGTCATCAACACACCGGCTCCGGCGCTGGCACATGCAATCTACAATGCGACGGGTCTGTGGTTCCGCGAACTGCCGATCACGAGCGAGCAGATTGCAATGGGAATTGCGGAAAAAGAATGCGAGTAACGATACTTTATCTGGCAGCCGGGAACAGCAGACGGTTCGGGGAAAATAAGCTGCTCTATCCGCTGGATGGAAAGGCGGTGTACCGCCATCTGCTGGACCGGCTGGCCCAAATTGCCGGAAGGCATGAGAACTGGGAACTGCTGGTTGTGACGCAGTATGAAAGAATTCTGGAGGAGCTTGCGCCGCTGGTAAAAGCCGGGCGTCTGCAGACGATGTTTTCGCCGGACAGCGAAAAAGGAATTTCCTATACAATCCGCGCGGGAATCGAGGCGGCGGAGAAGCAAAATGCCGATGCCTGTGCGTGTTTTGTGGCGGATCAGCCATACCTGAAGGAAGAGACGGCGGAGCGCTTTCTGGAATCCATGGAGATGCAGAAGGCTCCACTTGGCTGCGTTTTCTGCGGCGGCGAGAGCGGCAATCCGGCGTGGTTCTCAAAACCTTATTTTTCAGAACTAAAAGAACTTTCCGGCGACCGCGGCGGAAAAAAGGTGCTGAAACGGCACTGGGAATCGGTAATTCCGTTCCGGGTCGACGCCGCGTGGGAATTAAAGGATCTGGACCGGAAAGAGGATCTCTGATGCAGAGATACCGGCGGCTGCCATGAATAAAATTTGAGACAGTGCGAAATTTGATGGATTTGGACTTGCATTTCCAGTGAGAAGTAAGTACAATGGGTATAATAAAAATTCGGGAGGCTTCAAAAAAATGCAGTTATTGGAAGACAGAATCCGCAAAGACGGAAAAGTACGCGAGGGAAATGTCCTGAAGGTGGACAGCTTTTTAAATCATCAGATGGACGTCAATCTGTTCCGGGAAATCGGAAAAGAGTTTCAGCGTCGTTTTGCGGGAGAGGAGATCACGAAAATCCTGACCATCGAGGCATCTGGAATCGGAATTGCCTGTGTTGTAGCTGAAATTTTTAATGTTCCGGTTGTGTTTGCAAAGAAAACACAGACCAAAAATATCGCCGGCGATGTTTATACCACAAAAGTAGAATCTTTCACCCATGGAAGAGTTTATGATATCATTGTTTCCAAAGAATTTCTGGGAAAAGGAGACAAAGTTCTCCTGATCGATGATTTCCTGGCAAACGGAAAAGCGCTGGAAGGACTGGCAACCCTGGTACAGGATTCCGGTGCAGAGCTCGTAGGAGCAGGCGTTGTCATCGAAAAAGGGTTCCAGATCGGAGGAAAACTGCTGCGTGACCGCGGCATTCATCTGGAATCTCTTGCCATCGTCGATGGTATGGATGATAAAACCGGGGAAATTACCTTCCGGAAACAGTAAGGAGGCGTCAAAATGGCAAATCTGATTGCAAGAATTGCCGTTCTTCTGGTTCTGGCGGCCGCAGGAATGGTGCTGGCCGACAGAAAAGAAAAAATTGATCTCAGTGTGTCACTGCTGCTGTTTCTGGCGGCAGTCAATGTGACCTCTTTTTTCAGCCTGAAAGATAACAGGATTGTAGTTGTTATGATTCTGACGGTATATTTTCTGCTGTATGCAGGCGCAAAAGAGCTGCTGCGGAGACGGGCAGAGAAAAAAAGAAAATGAATGCAAACCGAACATCCGGCTGCGAGCACCCATGCAAAAGTGCCGGTCGGATGTTTTTTGAATTTTCCTGTAAATTCAAAAAACATCCGGGCAGGATCGCGCTGCAGAGCGATATTGCAGAAGAACTCCATATGGAAGGGGATGCCGCAAGAATCCACCAGCTCGTTTCTCTTCTTGTGGATAACGCCGTTAAATACACTCCGGAGGGTGGAAAAATCCACATTTTCTGGCGAAAAAACGGCAAAAAAGCAGAATTTTCGGTGCAGAATACCTGCGATACCATGCCGGAAGGTGATCTCAACCGCCTCTTTGACCGCTTCTACCGTGCGGATGCGTCGCGGGCCAGGGAAAGCGGCGGCTATGGAATCGGCCTTTTCGTGGCAGCTGCAATTGTAAAGGCACATAAGGGAAAAATCACCGCAGAGCGGACACGAGATGGCATCTGTTTTAAAGCAGTCTTTCCGGCAAAAGGATGAAAGAAACAAAATTCCGGAAAAATGACGGCAGGGTAGGAAAGGCAGACACACAAAAAAGCAGAAATCAAAAGCTTCCAAGAGAGAAAAAACAAAAGAAAACAAAAGAAAACAAAAGGAGGAATATATGATGTTTGATTGTGGTTTACAAAACATTTTCCAGCTGAAAAGCGGACAGTCCCGTTCTATTAACTGGGAAAACCGGAATGGAGAAAAAGGAAAAGGCGGCATGGCATCCAGCGATCTTGGTCCGTCCAGAAAAGGTTCCCCGTGCATCCCGAAAATAGAAGCAGGAGAGACCGTAATACTTGGTGAGATCCAGGGAGAAGGCATCATTCAGCACATCTGGATCACCGTCACAGACCGTACCAGTGAACGCAACCGCTATGTTCTGCGGGATCTTGTTCTCCGCATGTACTGGGACGATGAAGAATTCCCATCCGTGGAATGTCCGCTTGGCGATTTCTTCTGCTGCGGTTTCGGTGTTTCCTATCAGGTAAATTCCGTCCCGATTGCTGTCAATCCGACCCGTGGTTTCAACAGCTATTTCCCGATGCCGTTCCGTAAAAACGCCCGTATTACCATTGAAAATCAGTGTGATGAGCCGATTCCGGCCTTCTTTTATCAGATCGACTATTGCCTGACAACGGTTCCGGAAGATGCTGCCTATTTCCATGCCCAGTGGCGTCGTCAGCGCATCACGGAAAAGGCAAAAGACTACGTTGTCCTCGACAACATCAAAGGGAAAGGCCAGTACGTTGGAACTTATCTTGCACTGACCAGCCTCGAACGCTACTGGTACGGAGAAGGTGAGATGAAATTCTACATCGATGGAGACAAGGATTATCCAACCATCTGCGGAACCGGAACAGAAGATTATTTCGGCGGTGCCTGGAGCTTTGCAACACAGCAAAATGGCCAAACCGTTGAAAATCAGTACTGTACTCCGTATCTTGGCTATCCTTACTACTCTAGCCACGATACCTTCCTTCATAATGATTACCACAATGATGATCAGATGCCACAGCGCAGCTTCTACCGCTGGCACCTTCTTGATCCTATCCTTTTTGAGAAGGATCTTAAGGTAACCCTTCAGCAGATTGGCGTCAGTCATGGAGGTCTCTTTGAACGTCAGGATGATGTCGCTACCACAGCTTACTGGTACCAGACGCATCCTCATGTACCATTCGCGCCACTCATGTCCAGAAAAGAGCGCTGGCCAAGATGATTTTTGACGCTTTTCCTATTTTATATGTTTCATGACTTTGCATATCGGCTACAAGAGTCCGTTCCGAACAAATCCGCTTCCAACGAATTTGTCCGGAAACGGCTCTTTCTTTTTTTATATGGTATTCGAAAAGCGATCCGGATTACAGAGGTCCGTCTTTTCACAAAGCTTTCACATTTTCCGTCCATTCTTTAAGGTTCCTTTAAAGTTTCCTCATTATACTTAAAAATGTAAAAAACATTTCCGGAAGTAAATCAAACGAAAGGATCAATCGATTATGATGCAAAGCCAACAGATTCCCATGACCTTCCAACGGTATGAAACAAAATACATGCTTTCCCCGATCATGGCTCGCAAGCTTCGCAAGAGCCTTCCGGGTCATCTGCAGATGGATGAATACGGCCTTGATACCATCTGCAGCCTCTATTACGATACCCCGGATCACCAGCTCATACGCCGTTCGCTGGAAAAACCCGTCTACAAAGAAAAACTGCGACTCCGCAGTTATGGTCCGGCCAAAGAGACCAGCCCCATATACGTAGAACTAAAGAAAAAATATGAAGGAATCGTTTACAAACGCCGCGAGCGCATGATATTATCAGAAGCGGTTCCCTATCTTGCGGGAAAATCAGAACCGGGCTTCGACAGCCAGATTCTCCACGAAATCACTTGGTTTCGCAACTACTACCGGGGGCTTGCTCCCGCTATGTACATCGCCTACGACCGCATCGCCTGCTTCGGCACGGAAGACAGGAACTTTCGTGTTACCTTCGACACCAATATCCGATGGCGTACCGACAATCTGTGTCCTGACGGTCCAACGGAAGGAACCAGGCTTTTAGAACCAGGCTGGTATCTCATGGAGGTGAAAACACCAGGTGCTGTGCCCCTATGGTTCAGCAAAATTCTGGATGATCTTGCAATCTATCCGGCATCATTTTCTAAATACGGCTTTGCCTATCAGATCGAAAATCAGAAAGAATCAGAAGAAAAAGAAAAAGCTTTCATACCATTCACAGATATCCGGCAAACCGTATCAAAAACAGCATTCCGTTAGCTGAATCAGGTAAGTCCTCTGCGGCCATTGCGAAAAGCAAGAATCAGTGGGTGGACTCACAGCTTGCGAAAAGCCTTTTTCAAACATAATCTGCTTCACAAAAAAAGAAAATGTAACTATTCAGAGCCATGCAAAATAGAAGAAAAATCGCGAATCATGCTTGCATGAATGAGCGGTTTTTCTGGAACTTCATATGGCGAGAAGCAACATCGCGATGTAGCGTAAGCGGAATCGAGATGGGGCTCTGAATAGACAAGAAAATAAAAAATTCTGGGAGGAATTTGCTATGCTTAACACAATATTCAGTTCCGTTTTTACAGAAACAACCGCCGCCTTCACCTTTGGTCAGTTCCTTGCCTGCACAGCAGTGTCTCTGATTCTGGGACTGTTGATCGCTGCTGTTTACAGGTACAAAAGCGAATGCACCAAAAGCTTTGCTGTCACGCTTGTTCTGATGCCTGCGATCGTACAGATGGTGATCATGCTCGTCAATAGAAATCTTGGAACCGGAGTCCCTTGATTATACCAGTGTTTTTGACGATATCTTTGCCAGGTATCTGACCCGTTGCGAGCTTGTACAGGTAAAAACCACGAATATGGGAAGTCTTTTCAAGCTGGAGTATCGCATCGTATTCCGTGAGGAAGGAGAAGAGAAAAACATGATTGACCAGCTCCGCTGCAGAAACGGAAACCTTGAAATCCTGTGCAGTCGTGCACAGACCGGAAGGGAGGAATTATAATGAATCGAAACAGAAATAAAAACAGAAAAAAAGAGACCGGCGCGGTCGTCAGTCTGTTTCTTGTATCATCGCTGGCCTTCGGCGGATGCGGCACAGCAGTGACATCTTCCAGCTCTGTAAATGCCGAATCTGCCCGTACAGAGTCAACCGGCGAAACATCTGCCGACAACGCGGATACCACATCAGAGAGCACAGATTCGGAAAATGCAATGGAAAGTGCTTCCGATATTAATTTTGACCTGGAACTGACCGAATCCACTATCGACACCGAATTCACAGACCGTGAGAAGAGCGGAAGCTATAAAGCATCAGAAGCCGTAAAAATTACACTTAATAAGACGACAGCTACCGTCTCCGGCAGCGGAGCCAAAGCAGACGGCAGCACAATTACCATCACGGAAGAAGGCGTTTACATCGTAAGCGGAACACTTGAGGATGGCCAGATTATCGTAGACGCATCCGATTCCGACAAGGTTCAGATCGTACTCGATGGAGTCCATATCAACTGTGAGACGAATGCTGCCATCTACGTTCGCGAAGCGGACAAAGTTTTCATCACGCTTGCTGAAAACAGCAGCAACACGCTTGGCGATGGAAACGAGTACACTCAGATTGACGACAACACGGTAGACAGTGTTATCTTCTCCAAATCAGATCTTGTCTGCAACGGGACAGGAAGTCTGACCATCGAGGCAGACTACAAGCACGGGATTGTATCCAAAGATGATCTTGTGATTACCGGCGGAACCTACAAAATCGCCGCTGCGGACAACGGGATCACAGCCAAAGATCAGATTAAAATTCTGAACGGAAGCTTTGACATTGATGCTGCAAACAGTGCGGTCAAAGCGAAGAATACGGATGACGCAGAGCTTGGAAATATCTATATTGCCGGTGGAATTTTTACGATCGAGGCGGAACAGGACGGCTTCCATGCAACCGGCAGCATTGTTGTCGATGACGGAACCATCACCGTAAACTCCGGTGATGACGGTTTCCATGCGGATCTCGACACCGTCATTCATGGCGGAACGATCCTTGTTGAAAAAAGCTACGAAGGACTGGAAGGAAAACGCGTTGTGGTCAATGGTGGTGACATTACCGTAAATGCCAGCGACGATGGCGCCAATGCTGCCGGTTCCGGTGACGATGACAGCAATGCCGCAAGCTCAAACGACGATAGCAGTGCTGTCGTAAACTCCGGTGATGATAGCAGCATATCCGGTACGGCAGACGGAAAGGAACCTCCGCAAATGCCGCCTGATACAGAAAACGGCAGCGATATGCAGCCATCGCAGGACTTCGATCCGGAGAACGCTCCGTCTGGCGGAAATGCGCCGCAGGACTTCGATCCGGGGAATGCTCCTTCTGACGGCGATGCTCGACAGATGATGCAGGGAGGCCCCGGCGGCGGGGGAAACTCTGAGCTTTACATTAAAATTACCGGCGGAACCCTGACCGTATCCGCCGATGGTGATGGTCTTGATTCCAACGGCGGTCTTCTCGTGACCGGCGGAACTACGATCGTGTACGGGCCGACCAGCGATGGTGACAGTGCCCTCGATTACGACGGAAGTGCAATTGTGACCGGCGGAACCTTAGCTGCTATCGGCAGTGCCGGCATGACGGAAAGCTTCGACGAAGCTTCCACCCAGCCCGTTATCACCTATTACTGTACGGAAACCCAGTCCGCTGACACTACCATCACACTGACAGACAGCGATGGAAGTGCCCTCTTCACGGTCACACCCGAAAAAGCCTACGCCAGCATCGTTTTGACCTGCCCAGAAATGAAACTGGACGCAACGTATACTCTGGCTGCCGGTACCGATAACGAAGAGATCACCCTCACGGACATCATCACCACCGCCGGAACCCGGTCTGTTAAAACGATGAGCGATCCCGAAGGTGGAAAAATGCCAAATAACAGCGACAACAAAGGAACTCCGCCTTCAAAACCAAGCGACACGGCTGAGTGAACCGTTATAGTTCATTCAGCACCGGAACATTTGCTGTTCCGGTGCGTAAGAAAGTGATTCTACTCATGATTCTACCGTGGCTGTCTTCCTACTTCCAATTTACCGTATTCTGTGCTAAAATAACCTCACAAGAAAAGAGGTAGAAAAATCATGTATGATAAACTGACCGAAAACGATATTAAAAAAATGCAGGAAGAAATCGACTACCGCAAACTGGTTGTCCGTCCAAAAGAGCTCGAGGCTGTAAAAGAAGCCCGTGCCCAGGGCGATCTCAGCGAAAACTTTGAGTACAAAGCTGCCAAACAGGACAAAAACCGCAACGAAAGCCGCATCCGCTATCTGGAAAAAATGATCAAAACCGCTCACGTCATCTCTGATGATTCAAAAGATGACGAAGTCGGCATCAACAACACCGTCCAGGTCTACATCGAAGAAGACGACGAAATCGAAACCTACAAACTCGTCACCACCGTCCGCGGCAACTCCTTAAAAGGCTACGTCAGCATCGACTCCCCCTTAGGAAAAGCCATCTTAGGCCATAAAGTCGGCGACCGCGTCACCGTAAAAGTAAGCGACACCTACAGCTACGACCTCCTCATCAAAAGCATTGAAAACACCGCCGATGACGATGACGAACTCCGAAGCTATTAAAAAAGAAAGGAAACCACTAACCATGGAAAAAATCGCAAGCTTCACCATCGACCATATCAAACTCAAACCAGGCGTCTACGTATCCCGTAAAGACCACGTAGGTGACAGCATCATCACCACCTTTGACCTGAGAATGACTTCACCAAACGATGAGCCCGTCATGAACACCGCCGAAGTCCACACCATCGAGCACCTCGGAGCTACCTTCCTCCGTAACCATGAGCAGTGGAAAGACAAAACCGTATACTTCGGTCCAATGGGCTGCCGCACCGGTTTCTACCTGCTGCTGGCAGGAGACTACACCTCCAGAGACATCGTCCCGCTCGTCACCGAAATGTATGAATTCATCCGCGATTTCAAAGGCGAAGTTCCGGGCGCATCTCCGAAAGACTGCGGAAACTACCTGGACATGAACCTCCCCATGGCCAACTACCTCGGCAAAAAATACCTGGATGAAGTCTTGTACGGAATTGATGATTCCCGTCTCGTCTATCCGGAATAAATTCTAAAAATGGTAACTATTCAGCGCCATGCAATTTCGCATGGCTCTGAATAGTTACAAAAAATGAAAGAAAACAGGGGGAAACAGAGTATGAGAACCATGGAAAACGAAAAACTGCGTGTGCAGATCAGCGATCACGGTGCAGAACTTTGCAGTATCTACGATAAGGAAGCTGACCGTGAGGCAGTCTGGATCGGAGATCCGGCCTTCTGGAACCGCCACGCACCGGTTTTGTTCCCGTTTGTCGGAAAAGTAAACGGTGGATTCTATACCCACAAAGGTATCAAATACCCGATGGGCCAGCATGGCTTTGCACGTGACAAAGAGTTTGCGTGCATGGAAAATACAGAAAATAAAACCGTACATCGTCTGGTATCGACCGATGAGACAAAAAAAGTCTATCCGTTCGACTTTGCTTTTACCGTAACCCAGAAACTTTCAGGCAGAACCGTGACTGTTATCTGGGAGGTAGAAAATACCGGAGAGGAAGACCTTTATTTTTCTGTCGGAGGGCATCCGGCATTTATGATTCCGGAGCAGTACGACATTGTCTTCAACAAAGATCTTCGGAACCATGGCGAGACAGAACTTGAATATGTTCTGATTGATCCGGAAACAGCAGGTGTTGATGCTGCACATCCACGGAAACTGGCATTAATCAACGGAAAAATCCCATATACCAGAACCCTTTTCGACGAGGATGCTCTGATCTTCGACAATACGCAGGTAGAGCGCGTTGGCGTGGAAGTAGATGGGAAACCGTACGTTACCCTCACCTGTAAAGGCTTCCCAAGCGTTGGTGTATGGTCCAAGCCAAAAGCAGCCGCTCCGTTTGTTTGTCTCGAGCCATGGATCGGCCGCTGTGACAACGTTGGCTTTGATGGTGAATTAAAAGACAAATATGGTGAACAGCACCTGAAGGCAGGAGAAAGTTTTCAGGCAAGCTACACCATCACCATCGGAGAATAAACCAGGTAAAAGAGAAAAAACTCTAAAGTATGGGGAAAAGAACACGTTTCCTATGCTTCGGGGGTTGAAATTTTACGGTTTCTTTACTATAATTAGCATCAAGCCCAAAAACGCATGTGGTTTGGCATGCACAGAAGAAAAAACAGGAGGGAACGTTTTTGAAAAGAGAAACGGTTATCGTACTTGATTTTGGCGGTCAGTACAATCAGTTAATTGCAAGACGTGTACGTGAGTGTAACGTTTACTGTGAGATTTATTCTTACAAAACAGATATTGAAAAGATTAAAGAAATTCAGCCGAAAGGTATTATCTTTACCGGCGGCCCGAACAGCGCATATCTGCCGGATTCCCCGACCTATACAAAAGAAATTTTCGAACTTGGAATTCCGATCCTCGGCATTTGCTACGGATCACAGCTGATGATGCATCTGCTGGGCGGAAAAGTAGAAGTAGCTCCGGTCAGAGAATATGGAAAAATTGAGGTAACCGTAGATACCAGTTCCGCACTGTTCGAAAATGTATCTGAAAAAACAATCTGCTGGATGAGCCACAACGACTATATTTCCAAAGCAGCCCCGGGCTTTGAAATCATTGCCCATACGGAGGACTGTCCGGTAGCAGCCGTTGCAAACGTAGAGAAAAAGCTCTATGCAACCCAGTTCCATCCGGAAGTTCTTCATACCAAAGAAGGAAAGAAGATGCTTTCCAACTTTGTATACAATGTATGTAAATGTGCCGGTGACTGGCACATGGATTCCTTCGTAGAAGAGTCTATCAAAGCTATCCGCGAAAAAGTTGGCAACGGAAAAGTACTCTGTGCCCTTTCCGGCGGCGTTGATTCCTCTGTTGCAGCCGTTATGCTCTCCAAAGCAGTTGGAAATCAGCTCACCTGCGTTTTTGTTGACCACGGTCTGCTGCGTAAAAACGAAGGCGATGAAGTAGAGGCTGTATTCGGACCGGAGGGTCCGTATGACCTGAATTTTATCCGTGTTAATGCACAGGAGCGTTTCTATGCCAAATTAAAAGGCGTAGAAGAGCCGGAGAAAAAACGTAAAATTATCGGTGAAGAATTTATCCGTGTCTTCGAAGAAGAGGCAAAGAAAATCGGTGCCGTAGACTTCCTTGTACAGGGAACCATCTACCCGGACGTTGTAGAGAGCGGTGTCGGCGGAGAATCCACCGTTATCAAATCTCACCATAATGTCGGAGGACTGCCGGATTACGTAGATTTCAAAGAAATCATCGAGCCATTGCGCAACCTCTTCAAAGATGAAGTAAGAAAAGCCGGTCTGGAGCTCGGAATTCCGGAATATCTTGTATTCCGTCAGCCATTCCCAGGTCCGGGTCTTGGTATTCGTATCATCGGTGAAGTAACCGCCGAGAAAGTGAAAATGGTTCAGGATGCCGACGCAATCTGGCGTGAAGAAATTGACAAAGCCGGAATCGCTCACGAAATCGGCCAGTACTTCGCAGCACTGACCAACATGCGTTCTGTTGGAGTCATGGGAGACGAAAGAACGTATGATTATGCCATTGCCCTCCGTGCCGTAACCACTACCGATTTCATGACAGCCGAAAGCGCAGAAATTCCGTGGGATGTCATCGGAAAAACAACGAGCAGAATTGTAAACGAAGTAAAACACATCAATCGCGTTATGTATGATTGCACAGGAAAACCACCGGCAACCATCGAGTTTGAGTAAACAAAAATGCTTAGTAAACCCAGCGCTTATGCGGGTTTGCGGCACTTTTAAAAGTCTTTTGATAACAAATTGATAACAGTTGCATGAGAGCCATTATTCTTGTAATCCAGTGGTTTTAGGGTTAGAGAATGATTAACAGGTGGTTGTGCAACAAATAAATCCATATTATTTAGAAAGCCCTTAGCTGTGGGTAAAAACTCATAGCTAAGGGCTTTTTGTCGTTATTTGTGTTGAATTAGGTAGAATAAGTAATGGTTAGATAATTTTTCCAATAAATTCTCCAATTACAGCACCAATAACCATAGAAATAAATGTCCAAAGGATTTGGATCCACCATGTATCTTTACAATAATTTAGGATTCCTTGAATGGATATTCCATATATTTCTGTCCATTTTGAATTAACTTTCAGTGTGTTGTTAATTGCTCTGTTGAGGATATTTGAAAAGACATCAACTTTACGTAGCGTGGACATATGTAGCTTGACGTATTCTTTATTTGCGAAAGCAGCAGCTTCTTGCGAACCATTAAGATAGTCTTTGGCTTTAATATCATTTTGTTCCAAAAGCTTCTCCATACGGGGATGTCCTGCATAACCAACACCGTAACAGTTTATTAGCTGACGGGCGAGGTCAATCTTTTTTTCATCAGGAATGTTATAAGGGATACCGCCTAAAACAGAGTACCTATGTTCAATAGCCTTAAATCCGTAATTAATGTCACGCATATTCCAGTGAATCCAGAAAAAATTACTATGTTCTTTGGCATATGCGAAGAATTCATCCAGCATTTTCTTTTCTAATTCATCATAATGGAGTTCAATATCACTAATCTGAATATGTGATTTTTCGGCAACTTTATGAATAGAAAAAGAATCTGTTTGGGCGGTGGCATAGGCGTAAACTGCAATAGAAGTAATTCGAGGAGTATGTCCATCCTTTATGTCATAAAAGCTTTCGCAGGAATAGTGGATAATCAAATAATTTTGAGGGTTAAGATCAATCTCTGAAAAAAGTTTTCGAGCATTGTTATGTCGAGTATGTTGCATTTAATTACCACCTTCTTTCAATATTTCAACCAAAGCGTCACTAAGTTCCTGTGAGGGTACTTTCGCCCACACTTGAGTGGTATCAAACTCCGGGTAGTGGTAACGCCACTCATCGTATTTGGCTTTACTGATTTCTTCAGAAGATAGCTTGTCAGCCTGTTCTTTCCAGGCATACAGCATTTTCCGAAGTTCGTGAGCGTCTTTGCCTTTGGAAGTATCGACTTTCAGACAGATTTCTCCGTCTGCTGATTCACTGACAGTCAAACCGTACAAATCTTCAAGAGTAAACAAAGTGTGCATCAGTCCAATATAGCTGTCAATGTCAGGCACATCGAGTGCATGAGGGGAAACATCAAGAGCCTGTGCCAGTGCAGCAGTAAGTTCCGCTTTCGGTTTTCTTGTTCCTGTTTCGTATTGTGCTAAACGTACATCGGCACTTCGCTCAGGAAAGCCGACAATCGTACCAAGATATTTTTGTGTCATTCCACGCAGAATGCGGAAAAAATGTATTCTCTCTCCAATCGCCATAACGTGTCCACTCCTTGTATGTATTTTACAATGAGTATAGCAGATATGTTTAGGAGAAGTCAAGATAACACAAAACAAAAAAGTTTAATATTTTCCAAAAAGCCACTTGACACAAACAAATATGCTTAGTATAATTGGTTCAAAATTAAACAGATAAGTTTAATAAAAATAAAATGACCGTCCGAACAGTATAAACCGCCAAGACCTTGCCAGACAGCAAGCGAGCGCCTGACATATTATGATATATCGGGACAGCACAGTGCCGAACAGGGAATACCTGCTGGAACTTCATTCGGATAGAACGGCGATAAAAAATGAAAGAAAGGACTGATTATATGAAAAACAGATTTATTTGTGCCGAAGAAGTGGCACAGGAACTTAGCGTATCAAAGCCGTATGCTTACAAGTTAATCCGTCAGTTGAATGATGAATTAAAAGCAAAAGGCTTTATTACGATTTCAGGACGGGTAAACCGCCAGTATTTCTATGAAAGACTCTACGGAGCAGGGAAGGAGGATGAATAATGCCGGTATTCAAGAACGAGAGCAATGGAACATGGTATGTGATGGCGAGATATGTAAACTGGAAAGGCGAACGTAAGCAGAAATGCAAGCGTGGATTTGCTACCAAGAAAGAAGCACAAGAATGGGAGCGAATGTTCCAGTTACAGAACTCCTCTGATATGGATATGAGTTTTGAAGCCTTTACTGAACTGTATATCCGGGATATGAAAAGCCGTCTGAAAGAGAACACATGGCTGACAAAGGAGCATATCATCCGTACGAAGATATTACCTTATTTCGGCAAGCTGAAAATCAGTGAAATTTCCACGAAAGAGGTTATCGCATGGCAGAATGAGATGCTTGCCTATCGGGACGAGAAGAAAAAGCCATACTCACAGACCTATCTGAAAACGCTGCACAATCAGTTGTCCGCTATCTTCAATCATGCGGTGCGGTATTATGAGCTGCGTTCCAATCCTGCCGCTAAAGCAGGAAATATGGGAAGTGAGGAACACAAGGAAATGCTGTTCTGGACGAAAGAAGAATACAAGAAATTCTCATTTGAGATGATGGACAAGCCTGTTTCCTTTTACGCTTTTGAAATGCTCTACTGGTGCGGCATCCGTGAAGGAGAACTGCTGGCACTGACCGCCGCTGACTTCGATTTTGAGAAAGAAACGGTCAGAGTCAACAAGTCCTATCAGCGATTACACGGAGAAGATGTGATTACCACACCGAAAACAAAGAAAAGTAACCGCATCATCAAAATGCCGAAGTTCCTCTGTGAAGAAATGCAGGAATATTTACAGATGCTTTACGGATTGAAGAAGAAAGACCGAATATTTACGGTCACAAAAAGTTATCTTTATCACGAGATGGACAGAGGTGCGAAAGCCGCAGGAGTAAAGCGTATCCGTATCCATGATTTACGGCACAGCCACATCAGCCTGCTGATTGATATGGGATTTTCAGCAGTAGCGATTGCAGACCGTGTAGGACATGAAAGCATTGACATCACTTACCAGTACGCTCATCTGTTCCCGTCAAAGCAGACGGAAATGGCAGATAGATTAGACGATTTAGGGAAAGGAGAGATTGAAAATGTCAGCTAAGAACAGAGATAACAAAAACCGTTGGAGAAACATTACAGTAGGGTTTCGGGTATCGCCCGAAGAAAATGAACTCATCAACAAGGCAGTTGCCTTATCGGGACTGCCGAAGCAGGAATACTGCTACCGCCGTTGCCTGAATCAGGATGTAGTGGTACAGGGCAATCCCAGAGTATTCAAGGCACTTAAAACGGAACTTGCCGCTGTCCTTACAGAATTAAAGCGGATTGAAGCAGGGAACAGCGTGGATGAGGAACTGCTGAATGTCATTGAACTGATCGCTGTTATTCTGGGCGGTCTGAAAGGAGAGGACGAAGATGGAAAATAAAAAAGAAATGACTGCCCCGGATGTATCTGTTGGCGCAGATACGGAGCAGCCGACTTCTAAAAACACTACAAGTAGTATATCCGAGAATGGTGGAAATATCAAGAGTTTTGAGGAATTGCAGAGAGAAATGCAGCTGCGATCAGACCCGTCCTATCTCCAGACCATTTCCATGAATGAACTGTTTGACACACAGTATCGGAGTAAGCAGCCGTTGATTGACGGTCTGCTCTACCCCGGCACTTATATCTTTGCAGGTTCGCCCAAACTGGGAAAAAGTTTTCTGATGGCACAGCTTGCCTACCATGTTAGCACAGGTACACCGCTTTGGAATTATACCACACGAAAAGGGACGGTGCTGTATCTGGCACTTGAGGACGATTACCGCCGTCTGCAGGAGCGTCTGTACCGGATGTTCGGGACGGAAAGCACCGATAATCTATACTTTTCTGTTTCTGCCAGTCAGCTTGGAAATGGACTGGATGAACAGCTTGCAAGATTTGTGGCAGAGCATAAGGACACGAAGCTGATTATCATTGATACACTTCAGAAAGTGCGTGAGGTTGGCGGGGATAATTACAGTTACGCAAATGATTATCAGATTATGGCAAGACTGAAAAGTTTTGCGGATGCCCACGGACTTTGTTTACTGCTCGTACACCACACAAGAAAGCAGAATGCGGATGATAAGTTTGACATGATTTCCGGGACAAGCGGACTGCTTGGGGCGGCAGACGGAGCGTTTCTTCTTCAGAAAGAAAAACGGACAGGCAATGCCGCAACACTGAAAGTATCGGGCAGAGATCAGCAAGACCAGAAGCTGTATCTTATCCGCAATACAGAAAACTTGTTGTGGGATTTGCAAAAGGCAGAAACAGAATTGTGGAAAGAACCGCCAGAGCCGTTACTGGATGAGATTGCGGAGCTTGTTAGGAAGGACAATCCTTACTGGGAAGGTTCGCCAACAGCACTTGTCACATTGATAAATGTAGACATTCAACCTCATGTTATTACAAGAAAGTTGAATGTTCTTGCAGGACGATTGTATGCAGAGCATGGGATTCTCTTTCGGAGTGAACGTGTCCACGAAGGACGGAAACTAAGGCTCTGGAAAGACAATACAGAAAATGTGTGACAGTACGTGACGGTTGTGACGGTATTTTTGACAGCGGGCGGTATCAAAATAACCGTCACGACTGTCACATACCATCACATACTGTCACGGAGAGGATGGATAAGATGGGAAATGTGCAAATATCACAGGAATTATTTATGCAGTTGATTCGCTTTCACTTAGTTGAAGATGAGAGTTGTGAGAAAGAAATCAAGAAGGGGTTAGAGAAGAAACTGGACAAGATGGTCATGCGTGACCTGTATGGAAAATTCAAAACTGCCACGACAGAGGAAGAACGGGAACGGGCGAGAAAAGAGTATCTGGACAGACGAGGAGTGCCGGAGAGCTTCCGTTGGTAATGAGAACAGGAGCGTGGCACGCCCCTGTGGATGGCAGACAAGGAGAAAGCTGGAAAGGATAAAGCCCGGATACGGGCAAATAAAAAGGGCGGATACGCCCAAGATGAAAAACACAAGCCGAAACATGGTACAGAAAGGCAGCACCTTATAAAGCCCTCGGCGTTTGAGAGCGAAATACACCCATCGCATAAACTTCGTTTATGCTCTGTGTATTTCGCCCTGCCGGGAGCCGTTCCGCCGACAGGCGTATAGTTCGTAAACAGGTGCTTATGCACCTACTCACAGTAAGAGCAGGCGAGAGCCGGAAAGGAGAATGCTTATAGGCAGACATTCATTTATCAGACAAAATAAGCTGTCTGATGTGGCAGGAAGAATTGATTATATTTCCAATCCGAAAAGGCAGGAACATCTCTATGCGACTTATCAGACGGAAGGAGCAACACCGGAGTTCTGGAAAAATCTTGCGAGAGAGAATCAGTTGGATTTTAAGACAAGCGGAACAGCTGGAAAATGTATTGAAGGACGGGAGTTTATCATTGCACTTCCAGAAAGTTTTGTTGAGTTCAAAGCAGATGATGTGGTAAGGCTTTTCACGGACAGCTTTCATAAAAGGTACGGTGTGGAATGCAGTGCGGCACTTCACCATAACAAAAAAATGACTAATTACCATATTCACCTTGTATTCAGTGAACGGAAAATGCTGGAACACCCAGAAGTGAAAATTGCTACCAGAAATATGTTTTATGATGAACAAGGCAAGCACAGACGCACGAAGAAAGAGATTTTAGATGAGCAGGGAAAGCTTCGGGCAGGATGCAGTATTATTCCCAAAGGGGAAGTTTATGAGAGCCACATTTTTACAAAAAAAGATGAATGGTTTAAGAGCGATGCTTTTACCAGAGAAGTCAAAGAGATGTTTACGGAAATCATTAACAGCCATGTGAAAGAAGAATCCGAAAAGCTGTCTGTATTTCAGCAGGGCGGTGTGTATCTGGCAACGAAGAAAATCGGGAAGAACAATCCGAAAGAAGCAGAAATACGGGCAGATAATGTGGCAAGGCAGGAATGGAATCGGACGGTTGATGTGGCATTAGTCGAGGGCGTTCCCGAAGAAGATATTTTAACCGTCAAGCGAGAGAAAATCACAGACAAAACACTACAATCTATAAGGACACATGGTTGGCTGCCGGATATGTTTCAGCAGATTATCCGAGGAGCAAAAGACTTCTTACAGGAAATGATTTTCAAGTTTAAGCTGCCGCCGAAGCCAGTACCAAAGATTGATTTACAGGAATGGAAAGATATGCGGAAACTGATGGAGAAACTTCAGAAGCAGTCACAGTCAATAAAGTCCACGCAGCAGGAGATTTCCTTATTGAAGAAACAGCTTTCCGAGACAACAGGATTTTTCAAAGGGAAAGTACGGAAATCCTTAAAGGGCAAAATTGAACAGGCAGAGAAACAGGAAAAACACATTCACACGGATATGGAACAGACGGTAAAACAAGCAGGATATCCAGATGTGCAGTCTTTCGCAAAGACGTATCAGAAATCAGAGAAACTGGTCAGGGAATACAATGAGGAGTTGCAAGCATGGGAAAATCAGACAGAACCGAAGAAAGAGCAGTCATCAGAACCGCCGAAAAAGGCAAGCATACGGGAAAAATTGCACCGCTATCAGCAGGAGAGCAGGCAACAGCCAAAACAGACAGTAAAGAAGAAATCAATGGACAGAGAACAATGAGAAAGGTGGAACAGAAAATGAAGAAAACAATTTTTGAAGAAATGGGCGGCACTTATGTAAGATGTGGGGATTACTTTATCCCCAACCTTACCTTGCCGGAGGAAGAAGAATCGAGATTTGTTGGAGCATGGGGGCAAAGACATTTACAGTATTTGAAAGAATACCGCAGAACGTTATATCTGGATCTGATGATGAGCGGCAGACTGAACAGTTATCTGGCAGATATAGAGGAACAGGCACAGGAACGATTTGAAAGAATTGTGGAGCAGATGAAACAGGCTCAAGGAATTACCGAACAGTTAAAGGCAGATAACGCATTGGAATGGGTAGGCAGGATGAATAATATTCAGGCGTGTGCGAGAGAGATTGTGGACAAAGAGATGATTTACCAGTAAAAACATAATGGAGGGCAAGTCAGGAAATGGCTTGCTCCCTACTTTACAATAATACTGTTTGATGTATAATTAAGAACAACAGGATAAGTTGAAAGTTATGGAGGTGAAAAATGTATTTCACAGACGAAAAAGACTATATTATGCGAATGATAAAAGAAATGGTAAGAGTATTATTTTCTTTAATATTTGGAAAAAAGTATGTCTCTGTTGAACTTGAAAATAAATATGAAGTATCAGGGAAAAATTTGAAAGATTTTCTTCATATGATTGATTCTGGGAAAATTAACGAAGCAGAGAATATACTTTTAGATAGCATTGATTATACAGACAGAAATGAGGTAATGGCAGCAGCTCTTTTCTACCAATACCTTAGTGAGAAGGATAGTGAGTTTTTGAAAAATAACAATTATACAAAAGAAGAAGTGCTTTCTGGTTTTAAGCAATTACTTATGCAGTCAGGATATACTGATTTGCTATGTTTGGTCAAAGATGAGGAGTAATGTAGAAAATTCAAAGAGATAAGAGTGATTGGTTGAAAGGAGAAATTGTATTATATGTTCTATGATTATATGTTCTATATTGTTTTTGATTTTATGATGGCAGTGATTATGTTTTTGTTTGGAATGTGGTTTTATAAATCAGAAGGAAAAGCTGCTAATTTCTTGTCGGGTTATAATATGAAATCAGCGGATGAACGAAAGAAATACGATGAGAATGCTATGTGTAAGGCATATGGAAAAAGAATGATGTTTATGTCAGTTCCTTTTATTATTGGAATAATCATAGATATCCAATATCAAGGAATTGGTTGTTTGATTGCATGGGGGATATGGTTTATTATGTTTGTTTTGTTGCTTATTGATAGGCATAAAAGAGAACGTTAAATTTCAGTTGCGAAAATTGATGTGACAATTACATATGGCGAGAAATTGAAAAGAAAAATTAGAAATCTATTTTGAAAAAGGGTATCCGTAATGTAGAAAGGGAGAAAACCAGGATTGAAAAACATGAAAATAGATGCCAATGGAACAGAAATCAGAGTGATGGGCGATGTTGTTAATGAGGATGCTTACATTTCACTCACTGATATTGCAAAATATAAAAATCCAGACAATGCTTTTATCGTGGTAGCAAACTGGATGCGCAATCATTCTACGATTTCATTTTTGGGCTTGTGGGAACAAATTCACAATCCCAATTTTAAACCTATCGAATTCGATAGGTTTAAAGCAGAATCTGGTGATAATGCTTTTACGCTGACACCGCAGCAATGGATAAAAGCAACAGATGCAATCGGTATCGTATCAAAATCGGGACGGTATGGCGGCACTTATGCCCATACGGATATAGCTTTCGAGTTTGCTTCATGGATTTCACCGGAATTTAAGCTTTATATTATCAAAGATTATCAGCGATTAAAGAAAGATGAAGCAGATCGGTTAGCGATTGGATGGGATGTAAAGAGAGAACTTTCAAAAATAAACTATCGTATCCATACAGATGCAGTAAAAGAATTTTTGATAACGCCCACATTATCTCCGCAGGAAATGGCATATACATACGCTTCAGAAGCAGATATTTTAAATATGGCTTTGTTTGGAAAAACGGCAGCACAATGGAGAAATGAAAAAGGAATAAAAGGCAAAACTCCTAATATCAGAGATTTTGCTTCAGCAGAAGAATTGGTTGTGCTTATCAATCTGGAAGATACAAACGCAGACCTGATAAGACAGGAAGTGCCTAAAATTGAAAGGTTGAAAATATTAAGAGAAAAAGCATACAGGCAATTAGAGCTTTTGAGAAAGAACCAAGATACGATTGCGGCATTAAAGAAAAATCTTATTGAAGATACAGAAACAAATGGTTGATTTCCTAAGCAAAACCGCTTATAATCTGAATCGGAATATATTGCTATTATCCACAGTTACGGAGTGGGTGTTATCAATACCGATAACAAATTGATAACATTAGCCCGTATAGGCAGGATAATATGGATAAATCAAGTAATTGAAAGAAAAGCGAACACGGCAACAAATAATTTCTAAACAAAATTGATTAGTAATTGTCGAGTTTGAATAATTTTCAAAAGCTCGCAAAGCCTAGTAAAATGGGCATTTGCGAGCTTGTTTTTTGCTCATTGGTACTAAAATGGTACTACATATTAAACTTTTGTATCTTTGATAAAACCCGTATATATTAGAATTGCTAATATGTCCGCAGGTATATATAGGGCAAGATTTGCTACAAAAGCAGTTACGTTGAAAGTGTTATTATCGGATTTTGTAAGTAAAAAGCATCCAAAGATGTGTATTGGAAACAGTAATAAGTAAAAGAGTATATTTTTGTCTAAGGTAATTTTTATGAATTTGTACTTTTCAGGTTCTTCATCTAATATTGCATTTATATTAAAATCAAGTGTTTGCATATCATCAGATGAATTGCATAAGTCTTGTGAAAGTTTAATAAAAGACTTTTTGTGCTTAAAGGCGATGCATAATCTATCATTATTTTGTGGACGAAGTATTAAATGTAATTTATTTATAATTTCGGTAAATATGTCTTGTGTTTCTGCTTTTTGTAGATAGGCAGAATGGATTATTCGTGAAAACCAAGTTATACTTTCTGTATATTCTAAATCAGAAATTGTTGATGAAGAAAAATATTCTAAATAATTTGTCAAATCGCGTATGTTGCTGATTTGAGGTAATCCAAATCGTTTTTCGTAAATTATATTAAGTAATATAGCAATAGCGAACATTACAATAAAAGTAATGAAAAAATGCATAAAATAATCTTTATAAGCAAATTGAGTAACGATTAGTCCGATTATAGGTACATATAGTAGTAATAAAAATACTAAAGTAAAATATTTAAGGTAAAATTTTCTTTTAAGAGTTTTTTTAAGATTCATAGTAGATATCTCCTTATATTTGCGGCCAAGTAATTTTCCACTCAAAGTATTCGTTTGGAGAAATCTCTCCATTATTTAATTTCGTTTTCATTTCACACCAGTCTGACAAGAAGTCATTTACCAATCCATATTCAAAAGTTAATGCAATGGGTGCACCTGCGCAGTCATAATCATCTTCGCAATAAGTTGGTTTTGCTGTTTCAGAAGGCTTTGAAGGTGTCATTGCAGTTAAGTGAATCAGATTACCTGGTGCAGTATACTCTGGAAATCTTGTGCCCTTTCCACGTGCAGGAAGTGATGTGGCACTTTCTTCAAGCCAGAAAAGTGTTTCAATGATATCTTCAGCAGCACCAAGGCTGTAATCAGATATTGCCTTGTAATTGCAGTGCAAAGCATCAGCAAGTTTTAGAATCATATCTTCACCGGGAATGCGGGCACCGGTTTCATACTGGGATATGCGGACAGACATATTTTTGCCCTCAAATCCAAGTGCACCGCCAAGCTCGTCCATTGTCATTTTACGGAATACCCGTATTTTCTTTATTCTTTCACCAATTGTCATAGTGTAGTCACCTCCGTTTATCTGTCCCTGATGGATTGTTAAAGACAGTATAACACGGAAAAAATGAAAATGGAAGTTTTTCTATACGAGAACATTAGAAAAACTTCTTGACAATACAATACGGTATAGAATAATATCAATTCAATTATCTATACGATATTGTATTGAAAAACAACTGAATGAGCGGTATCAGAAATCTAACAGGCATTTGCCAGGACATTCATAGGAATCGAGCGAATGTAGACACTCCCCCAAGCGGACCGAGTACCTCGAGCAGGAGCGGGCGGTATTACAGGAGATTATCTCAGGTAAGGAGGCTGGTTGTGACATCAGCAGAACTGGTATGGAGAAACGCCAAAACAAATTTTAATGGAAAGGTGGTGAAAGGGCATGAACGAAAAGTTTTTAGAAGTAGGAGATGTGATGCAGATTCTTGGGATTTCAAGATCAGCAGCATACAAGCTTATGAGACAGATCAACAGTGAACTTGAAAAGAAGGGTTATATTGTAATCCGAGGAAAAGTAAGCAGAAAATATTTTGAAGAACGCATTTATGGTATGAGTGATGCAGGGTAAGCAACAGGTAAGAAGATTGAGACAGAGGCAGGTGCAAAAGTTATATGGTTTTAGGCATCTGCTTCTGCATATGGAAAGAAGGAGATGATGAATATGCCAGCTTATAAAGACAGTAAGACAGGCACCTGGTTTGTCAAATTCTATTGTAAGGACTGGACTGGGGAAAATAAACAGATAAAGAAGAGAGGATTTGCAACAAAAAGAGAAGCGTTGGATTATGAGCGTAATTACAAAATACGGCAGGAGAATAATCTGGATATGACATTTGGAGAGTTCTGGAAGCTGTATACGGAGGATATGAAAAATTATGTCAAACTCAACACATGGCTTACCAAAGAACACATTGTGGATACAAAGATACTTCCATATTTTAAGAATCTTAAGATGAATGAGATTACACCGGGAGATGTACGCAAGTGGCAGAATGAGATGGTAGCATTTCGTTATGAGAATGGGAAGAGTTATTCCCAGACTTACAAGAAGACAATGCACAACATTTTAAGTGCGATATTCAATCATGCATGCAGGTTTTATAATCTGAAATCAAATCCGGCAAGACAGGCCGGAAATATGGGCAGGGAAGAAAAGAAGGAAATGCTTTTCTGGACAACTGAGGAATATAAGAAGTTTTCAGAAGCGGTGATTGACAAGCCGGTTTCATTTTATGCATTTGAAATGCTGTACTGGACAGGAATGAGATTAGGTGATGATGATGATAAAATAAGACTAAATCAACGGAAACCCAGTAAATACAAGGGGTTGAGGCGATTTGGTCCTGAAAAAAACTTGCAACGAATCAACAAATTTATGAAGGAAAGGCCTATCTTTTATAAAAACCTTATTCAGATGAAAGAAAATATTCGCTTTTATCTGAGATGCTTTTACTGTATCACGAAAGTGATGATATTACAATTTAATAGCGAAAACAGGACCGAATTAGCTCGTAATGGATGAAAATCTGTTTAGCTGATTCGGTCATTTTTATTGATTGAAAGGTGATGAAAAAATGGCTAGAATTATTTCTATTGTAAACCAAAAAGGGGGAACTGGAAAGTCCGCATGTACAGCTAATTTAGCAGTAGGATTAGCACAAAAAAATATGAAAGTGTTAATCGTTGATGCCGATCCACAGTCTGATGTATCCGCAGGATTTGGATATCGTGATTGTGATGACAGTAATGAAACACTTACAGTTCTTATGGATGCAGTAATGAAAGATGAAGATATTCCTTCCGACTGTTATATCAGACATCAGGCAGAGGGGATAGACATTATCTGTTCTAACATTGGACTGGCAGGTACGGAAGTACAGTTGGTAAATGCAATGAGCAGGGAATATGTATTGAAACAGATTTTATATGGTATCAAGGATCAATATGATGCAGTCATCATAGATTGTATGCCATCATTGGGAATGATTACGATTAATGCGCTGGCTGCATCGGATGAAGTTCTCATTCCGGTTGAAGCGTCCTACCTACCAATCAAAGGATTGCAGCAACTGTTAAAAACAATCGGCAAGGTCCGTAAGCAGATCAATCCGAAGCTGCAAGTAGGAGGTATTTTGTTTACGATGGTCGATGCTCATACGAATGATGCCAGAAATAATATGGAGCTTCTCAGAAATGCATATGGAAGTCAAATCCATATCTTTGATAATTATATTCCATTTTCTGTAAGAATGAAGGAAGCAGTCAGAGAAGGACAGAGTATTTTCTCTTATGATCCGAAAAGCAAAGCTACAGAGGCTTATCGGAGAGTGACGGAGGAGGTGCTAGAAGATGCCATCTAAAAAAAGAGCAACTCCCGTTTCCTTACAGCCGCTTGATGCATTGTTTGGAACAAACGAAGAGTCAATCAATGGAATTAGTGAGATAGCAATCGGAAGTCTTCATCCATTTCCGAATCATCCATTTCAAGTAAGAGATGATAAGAAAATGGAAGAATTATCAGAAAGTATTATACAATACGGCGTATTGGTTCCTGGCATTGTGCGGTTGAGAGAGTCTGGGGGTTATGAGTTGGTAGCAGGTCATCGGCGAAAACGAGCATGTGAACTTGCAGGATTAGAGAAAATGCCGGTTATCATCAAAGATCTTACGGATGATGAATCAACGGTGATTATGGTAGATTCCAATATTCAAAGAGAAGAACTCTTAATCAGTGAAAAAGCTTTTGCTTATAAAATGAAATATGAGGCATTGAAACGACAGGGTAAGAGATCCGATTTAACTTCTTGCCAAGTTGGCAAGAAGTTGGCGGCAGAGGAAGTCAGTCAGAATACTGAAGATAGTTCCAGACAAATATTAAGATATATTCATTTGACATTGTTACTTCCCGAACTGTTGGAAATGGCAGATGATAAGAAACTTCCTTTTAACACGGCTGTTGAAATTTCATATTTGAGAAATGAAGAACAACAGGTGTTACTTCAGTATATGAGTAATCACAATATGGTACCGTCCATGAAGCAGGCAAAGGAATTGAAACAGATTTCAAAAGAACGGATGTTGACGTATTCAGAGATTGACCAGATTTGCATGAATGAAAGTACTGAAAAAGTTCAAGTGCAGATTCCGGCGAAAAAGTTGAAACAATATTTTCCAGAGACATATACAAAGACTCAGATGGAAGAAATTATATTTATGCTTCTGGCATCGTGGGCAGAAAGAGAGGGTGAAGAATGAGCAATGAAGATATGGCAAGTAGAATACAAGTCTATAGGAAAAAGATAGAAAAGATACGTGTTAAACAGATGAAAAGAGAGAAGTTTAAACATTTGTTGAAAACATTAAGATTATCAGCAGGAAGAAAGTGAAAGTATGGCTTTAAAAAATGTACGAAGATATGATGCGAACGGAAGGGAGCTTACGGAGAAAGATCTGGAAACCTTTCGATTGGATTCTCCTGTGGTTAGAGAAATATTGGCAAACCTCAATCGGGAGGTGACGGAAGGAATCAGACAGAAGGAGAAAAAAGGTGACGATTGAAGATGTAATTAAAAAATCAATTCTGCCGCTGGCATTTATGGTATTCTGGTTTTGGATGACAAAAACAATTATGAAAGTCAGCGGTCAGACAGATTGGTTCTGGTGGATATTTATTGCCGGATTACCATTTGGAATACATAAAATGCGGCTGATTCTAATCCCAAGGGGAATGGATACCACAGCAACACTTGGTATGGCTGCATTAAGTGTCATCATTGGAGCATTGATCGGAAGTATCATGATTCCAGTGTATGTGATCAGAGCGATATACGTTTTTATACGGTATATCATTGGAAAATAGAAGATTAGTTTGATAAGAGGCAGGCTTGCGAAAACAAAAATCGTAAGTCTGCCTCTTTTTTTGTGCCTAAAAACAGGCAATTCAGGGTAAATCCCTTTTGCAAATATTAGTTTGGAGGATTTTATTATGAGAGAACGCATTGAAAGCAAGCATGTAACAAAAGAAATCAAAAGTCAGATGCCGGTAATTTCACCTGAGATTATCAAAGAAAGAGGTTGTACGTTTTGTCCGTATTATCTTGGAAGTTATGAGAAACAGCCACGCTGTATGATGAAAAATTGTGCCTGGGATGATGAGAATGAGCGTTTCCATCCGATTCTTCGTAGATTGATTCCATTTTACAAAGAGAAGATGGAAAAAGCGGAGGAAAAGTTCCTGGCAGTGAAACAGATTTATACAACTCTTTTAAAGATGTTTGCAGATGAAATGAAGCAGGAAGAGTTGGAAAAAGATGAATGTTACGGATGTGCCTATGGAAAATGTGGTCCATGTATCGGTATCTGTTACAAATCAATGAAAGTATAGGAGGGTTAAGCCAATGAATACAACAATTATTTCCGGGAGATTGGTAAGAAATCCTGGATACAATGAAGTGGAGAATGAAAAAGGACTTCATAAGATTGCCAAGTTTGTTCTGGCAGTCAGAAGAAATTATTCTGATGAAGTCAGTTTCATTCCGGTAAAGGCTTTTGCAAAGAAAGCAGAATTTGCCAGAGATTATCTGATGCAGGGAACGAAGGTCATGGTGGAAGGCGAGATTGTCACGGGTAATTATGAAGATAAGGATACCGGGAAAAAGATTTATACCACCGAAGTGTATGCAAACCGGATTGAATTCGCAGGTGCAAAAATGGTTGACAGACCACCATTCCCAGAAGATGCGGAAGGGTTCTTAGAGATACCGGAGGGCATGGAAGAGGAAATGCCGTTTAGATAGAGGAGGATAAAAGATGGTTTCAGTAGATCAGGTGTATATGATAGGGCATATGAAAAATGCCGATGGAAGTATCAATAACAAAAATGTAGTGCTGTCAGCAGCATGTGAAGCAGCGGAACTATTCCAGTGCATGATGGCAGTAAATCAAAAACTGGAGGACTGGCAGAGATTCAATCACACCTTGGAGATGCATCTTAGAAGTGTGGAATGTGAGAAAATCCATGATATCTGTCAGGCAGTATATGGGATGAAACATCCGTCCAATGAACTGGAAGGATTGTATCTGGCAAGGGAGGATGAACAGATATGCCTGCTGTATTATCAGGTTTTCGTGGGGATGTTGGAAATCAATATCAATTCAGCTGAAGTGCTGTACAAACAGAAGGAGAAAACAATCAATGAGTAAGATGGAGTATATGCCGGTAGATTGTCTGCAGGTGCCAAAGGTGCTGTTCCAGATGGAAAAATACAAAAATCTGTCAAATACAGCAAAGATTTTATACAGCTTATTTCTGGATCGTTTGAAATTTGCGGTACAGAATGGCTGGGTAGATCATAATGGAGATCTGTTTGTTGTCTATCCGAAAAGTGAAATGAAGAAAAATCTGAATATGACCCGATATGGAGTAGATCAGGCTGTACAGGAACTGGTTCAGGTTGGAAAGCTGGTGCGTATTATTCCGAATAATGGAAAAGCGAACCACTTTTATATCAACGATATTTATGAAAATGAGATGGAGGAAGAATCAATGATGACATTAGACAGAATTATGGCAAATATGCCACTGGAAGAAAGAGAAATTATCATGGACAAGATGGTGGCAGCATCCAGAGATATTCTGAAAACTATTGTAGATATGGGGTATCTGGATGAGTATGATTCAGAACCAATGGAAGGTGAAGAACAGGAGGATTTTGAGGATCTGGAAGAAGAGGATTTCCCAACGTCTGGTTTTGAGTTTGGAATGAAACTTGCATTTAAATATCTGCATGAAAATGAAGAAGATTTTAAAAGAGTAAGAAGACTTCAGCAATATCTTCACAGACAGTATAAAGACTGTTCAAGAAAGAGATATAGCATTATCCTGGAAGCACTTGCTTACGCTATTGATTATGATAAGAGTTTTATTTATGACTTGAGCATGGCAGATAAGAAGTTAAAAAAAATGTATCTGGAGGATTTTATGGAGGGATTCGATTATGCTTTGTATGATTCACGTTATGAAGAAAACGAAGCCGAAGAATAGGAAATAAGTTATGGCAGATTTTGAATATTTCAGAGCAGAAGAATCTGACCAGTTTTCTTTTTTTCGGATACCCAAAGCTCTGTTCACAGAAAAAGAGTTTGCAAGCCTGTCCACAGACGCAAAGCTCCTTTACGGAATTCTGCTTGATCGAATCAGCCTATCCAAGAAAAATGGCTGGATCGACAGTGATGGTTATGTCTATATCATTTACACAATCGCAGAATTACAGGAGCTGTTGCGAATGTCGCATACGACAGTGACAAAGCTTCTTTATGAGCTTGACAGTGTGCATGGCATTGGATTGATCGAACGGTATCGGCAGGGGAATAATCGTCCTTCTGTCATATACGTGAAAAATTTTGTGAAACGGAGCAGAGGAAAGCCAGTAAGATACTTTGCTTCTGGAACGCCAGAAACTGGAAATCCAGACTGCAAGGAATTGGAAATCCGGATTGCAAGAAACTGGAAGTCCGGAACGCAAAAAAATAGAAGTCCGGACTGCAAGAATCTGGATGGAAGTAATACTAAGATAAATAAGACTGAAAAGAATCATACTGATAAGAGTAAGGGCAATACTCCCACTTTGGAAGAAAAATTCAGTCAGTATGGTAGATTTAAAAATGTTGTTCTGTCGGAAGCTGAACTGCAGGAGCTGATGACGCTATTTCCATGGGATTACCAGAAACGGATTGATCATCTTTCTGTTTATATGAAATCCAGTGGAAAAGAATATCAGAACCATTTTGCAACAATCTGTCTTTGGGCAGAAAGGGATGGAACCAGGGCAGGAATGGACAAATATGAATTTCAGGAAGGAGAAAGCCTTTAATGAAAAATAAAGTGGTTGAAGATTATGTGGACGAAGATGGGTGCCTTCATTGTGGTATCTGTAGAAAAAGAAAACAGATGAAGGTCAGTCTGATGGGATTTGAGCATGTAGTGTCCTGTTTGTGCGAATGCGAGGTAAAAGCCAGGCAGGAACTAGATGAGAAGATGCAGTGGGAAGAAGCACAGCGGCAGCTTTATCAGAGAAAATCCGTCGGACTTCGGGAAAGAAGATTCTGGGAATGGAAATTTGAAAATGACAACGGAAGCAACCAGAAGATACTAATTGCCAGGCAGTATGTAGAAAACTGGACAGATATGAAGAGAAAAAATGTAGGACTGCTTTTGATGGGACCTGTTGGAACCGGGAAAAGTTTCTTTGCAGGTTGTATTGCAAATGCACTTTTGGAACAGGGAGAACGTGTCATGATGACAAATTTTTCCAGGATCCTAAATGAAATGACCAGCTATCAGGCAGATAAGAACCAGATTATACAAAATCTTGTGGATTATCCGCTGCTGATTATTGATGACTTGGGAATAGAACGAAATTCCGAGTTTGCTTTGGAGCAGGTCTATAATGTGATAGACAGCCGTTATTGTAAAATGCTTCCGCTGATCGTAACAACGAATCTGGGACTGAATGAAATGAAATCTACAGATTTAGATACTGCTCATCAGCGTATTTATAGCAGAATACTTGAAATGTGTGTTCCCATCTATTGTGGTGGAGAAGATAAGAGAAAAGAAGAAGGGACAGAAAAACTCGTACAGGTGCAGAACCTGATTACCGGTTAATCTGTCTTTTTTCATTAAAGGGGGTGATTGCCATGATTACAGATCTGGACAGCAGTTGAATCGCTGAAAGGAGGGAAAAGTCATGCAGGAAGAGGTAACTCAGAAAACGGTCACGTTCTGTATTCGGACTACTAAGATTACGGCAGACCTGTTGAAAAAGGTTCTTGTTGCGTATCTGCGTCATCAGAAGCAGAAATCAGTAGAGAAGAAAGCACAGAAAAATCAGCCAAAACAGGGAAAGGTCACGGTAAAAGAGCTGGCAAAACAGAATGCCGGGATGGTCAATATCGAGATCACGGACAAAAATATCAAGTCCTTTGAACGGTATGCCAGAAAATACGGGATCAATTATGCTCTGAAAAAAGACAAGAGCAAAGAGCCTCCGGTTTATCTGGTATTTTTCAAGGGACGTGATCAGGATGCCCTCAATGCTGCTTTCCGTGAGTTTTCCCAGAAACAGATTCAAAAAGCGAATAAGCCTTCCATTCATAAGCGTCTTGCAGCTTACCGGGCAATGATGCCAAAGAAATCGAAGGACAAAGTAAAGAACCGGCATCAGGAGCAGAGCCGATGATGAAACAACACGGCAATAAGCTGATGCAGAAGTGGAAGAATAAGGCTGGGGTCAGGCTGTCCGCCCTGGATAAAAAGAAACTGGTTCTTACGAATCTTCCCTATGTTCTGACCGCTTTTTATGCGGACCGGGCCTCCTGCTTATACAGGAGAAGTCCCGGAGAAGATATAGGGAACAAACTGTTATATGCGATGGAACATGCAGATCGGATCTTTACAGGAATTCTGCTAAGTTTTGACCTGAGAGACCTATTGGTTGGAGTTACTGTCGCAGTTATTTTGAAACTATTGGTTTGGCAGAAACAGTCAGATGCAAAGAAACTCCGGAAAGGAATCGAGTATGGTTCAGCCAGATGGGGAACTGCAGAGGATATCAAGCCTTATATGTCAGATGATCCATGGATGAACATTCCACTGACAGCAACAGAAGCACTGACGATGGAGAGCAGACCGAAGCAACCGAAATATGCAAGAAATAAAAATATTGTAGTTATCGGCGGCAGTGGTTCCGGTAAGACACGTTTTTTCGTAAAACCATCGGTCATGCAGATGAACTGTTCCATGGTCATTACAGATCCCAAAGGCACTCTGATCGAGGAGTGCGGGAAGATGTTAGCAAAGGGACCGCCGAAGAGGGATAAAGATGGAAATGTCATCAAAGATAAATCCAGGAAAGTGGTATATGAGCCTTATGTGATTAAGGTTTTGAATACGATCAATTTTTCTAAATCCCTTCATTACAATCCATTTGCTTATATACGGTCTGAAAAAGATATCCTGAAGCTGGTGACAACAATCATTGTAAATACCAAAGGCGAAGGGGAAAAAGCTTCCGAAGATTTTTGGGTGAAAGCAGAGAAATTGCTGTATACAGCACTGATTGCTTTTATCTGGTATGAAGGTGATGAAGAGGAAAAGAATCTGAATACTCTTCTGGATCTTTTGAATGAAAGCGAAACCCGTGAAGAGGATGAAACTTACCAGAATCCAGTGGATATGATGTTCCAGGAACTGGAAGAAAGAGATCCGCAGCACTTTGCGGTCAGACAGTATAAAAAATACAAAATGGCCGCCGGCAAAACGGCGAAGTCGATTTTGATTTCCTGTGGTGCCAGACTTGCCCCATTTGATATCGCAGAGCTTCGTGAGATCATGTCTTACGATGAAATGGAGCTGGATAAGATCGGAGACAGGAAAACAGCCTTGTTTCTGATTATGTCCGATACGGATACCACATTCAACTTTGTGATTGCGATGTTGCAGTCACAGCTTTTCAATCTGCTTTGCGATAAGGCAGATGATGAATATGGTGGAAGACTTCCGGTGCATGTGCGTGTCATCGCTGATGAGTTTGCCAAC
>OAWA01000443.1_pt1 | contig 31316 bp, 32 predicted proteins | sample 1516971 | NCBI WGS metagenome assembly OAWA01 (sample SAMEA2580097, study PRJEB22360) | human gut metagenome | biome: human gut; feature: human-associated habitat; material: faeces | place: Denmark | collected 2008/2010
TTCGCCCTTCATTATCATAGAAGAATCTTATTTACAGACTTTTTTTCATAGTCTCGAAAAAGCGGCGGAATTTATTTCTGCCGCTTTTTTAGAACGTTTACAGGTTCAAAAATTTTATTGATTTACACTTAATTGATAAGACCTGGTTTGATACGTATTGTCTTTTCCTTTAGGATCTTTTACTGTTGTTATTTTTATATTTTTTTTGATTGTTGCTCTAGCTGCCTTATGCGAGTCTTTTAGCAGATGAAAATAATCAGCAATCCCTTGGGCATCCTTCTCAGCCATTTCTTGAATTTTTTCATCGGAAGAAAAATATGATTGAAATTCATCTATATTATCCATATATCCGTGTTCAATAATAATAGCGATCATATCCTCATTAATTCCACCTTTTACGATCGCATAATAGTCACATAATCTGCCATTTCTATAGGTATTCCTGGTCTCAGACAATCTACGCAGCAGCCCTCTGTTTTTCAGCCCAAGTTCACTGATGCGGTTTAATATATTTGCACCTAATTGCTCTTCCTCTTGTGCCAGATTTTCTTTTTCATTTCCGCTGGCAACCAAAACGTAAACGCCGTCTTTTGCATTAACAATGCTGCCTTTGGCATTATGATGAATACTTATCAATGCGTCCGCCTGATCTTTTTTTGCTTTTTCCACTCGTTTCTTTAAAGATATATTTTTGTCTGTCTTGCGAGTCATAGAAACAGTAACTCCCTGATATTTTTCTAACTCTGTTTTCAAGTACAAAGATAATTTTAAATTTAAGGTTTTTTCATAGGTTACTGTCCCATCTGCTGTAATCTGGGCACCTGTATCAACACCGCCATGTCCGGGATCGATTTCTATTCTCACTTTCTCAACCTTATCCTTATTTGAAACTGTCACTTCGGTTGCCTTCGCAGCTGTCCTTTTATCCGTTTTATTCGGCACATTTATTTTCTTTGCATAGATTAAAAAGATAAGCACACCACAAACAACAAAAACAAAGAATGTTAGTTTTTTCATGGGCAGCCTCTATGATTCGTCCGACAGAAATTCATTGTATGTTCGGATTTCCTTCGTTGAACCGCTGAAAGATGCTCCGCGGTAAAAACAGTCAGCCATATAATCTGCCTGGCCCTTTGGATTATCACTCTTATCATCTGCTTTATATTTAAATTTAAGAATGTAATCATAGGTTCCATTAGAAGCAATGATCATATATTGACCTATGGTTTTATCACTATTTAAGTGACCGCCATAAATCTTTCTGCAAAAGGCTCCTGACTTTTTAACCCCCTCTGTTGGAAACTTAAAATAAAAGTGGGAGAATTCATCTTTATAATCTTCCGCCAGATTTTTTACTTCCTGCTGCGCGGATCCAGCGGTTGCCTTTTGAGAAAATACAGTATATTCAGTCACCCCGTCGTCTGCCGAAAAAACATATTTCCCATCTTTATTAATATCTACACGGTTGAAGAAGTTCTTAGGATACACAAAGCTATATCCCCCGCTGGTATTGCAAGTTACCTTTTTATATAATTGGGTATTTAGGCATTTGCTGTAGTCATTGGTACTGTTGGCATCCACTGCAATTTTACTATTGGTGTTATCGTTGTTTTTTCTTTCTGTAGCTGACTCGGATGTAGTCTTTTTTGCTGCCGTAGTTTTTTCTTCCTCGGCAGCTGTGTTTTCAGTTGTGACGTTATCAACTGTGGGAGCGCTTGGCGTCTGTTCTTTATTTGCAGACACATAGCAAACAATATTTAAAATAATGGATAAAGCGACTGCAATGCTTAAACCAAGAATGATTTTCTTTTCTTTTTGTCTCATATTTATCTCCATTTCTTTCTCAAATGTATCACTGTTTTATCAAAAGCATTATGATTACATGGCTATTTTCCAGGCTCCATCCACATACACCATATAAAAATCTTCATCAATGGAGAGCGTATCTTTTGTAGCTTGTCCCCAGAGTTCGTTTGTATAAGTATATTCACAACTTGCATTAAATGAAATATAAGGCTCCTTAAAGTTCTTTGCCGGACTTTCCATAATTTCACCTGTTTTAGGCTGAGTCTGAATGTCTGCTTTGGAGTTCTTGGTACCTCCATAAACAGTATAGGAAGAGATAAAGCTTTCCGCATCTTCTTTTGAATAGAAATAATCTTGGATCTCATCAGCAGAAACATCTTTTTTTCCCAGATAGTTGGTCCACTCTTTTAAAAAATTTATCATTGTGTTTTTTGCTGCCTGAACTTGCTTATTGCTATACTTAAGTGAAAGTTCTTTTAAAGAACCCGTGTTTAACTCATAAGTATCTTGTGATAAAAAATCATCCTTATCCTCAAAGGTTACAGTGTGATTGCCTTCTAATACTTCAATATCATAATATTTTTCATCTTCCTCTTCTTTCAGATAAATATCTTTGATCCTAGTTCCGTCTATAGAAACTGGACACTGTTGAATATATGGAATTTCTACTTGAACAGTATCAACCTTTAAGTCAGCTAATTCCCACTGGTCAAAGAAAAAATATCTTTTTTTATTTAACTTTTGAACATTGCAGTAGTAATCAGACCCAAAATAAACCTGTTTTTCTGCTGAGTCTTTATCATTACTGCTATTGATCTCACCTAACTCACCTGTTACATTTGCCATGACTTTTTCATAAGAGGCTTTCGTAATAAATTCTGTTTCGGTGATATTTGTCATGTCATAGATTTTATCCCACTGTTGATTGTTGTAATACTTACGATATTGCTCCGCTGTTTTTTCGGCGGTATTAAATTTACTTCCTTCTATGTAAAAAAAACCAACACTGATACATAAAATGAAAATAAGAATTCCAATAATGGTTTTACCTTTCTTTGAGAATTCTTCCCCTTTCTTTTTTGTCTTTGCCGGTTTTCTTTTTGTTTCTTTTTTTATATGCAAAGAGGAACCACACTCTTCACAAAAATTTCCGTCGGGTACATCTTTTCCACAATTTGGACAAATCATAATTTTATCTTCTCCTCTATAATCCCATAAACATATTTCTTCCATAGCTGCTTACTATATTGGTAAGAGATGTTTTAAGAACAATATATAAAACAAGACTCACAACAATAAATACCACCGCAAGAATATACATAGTTTTTTCTTTATCTGCGCCTTTCACTTCATCAACCGCTTTTCCCATCAAAAAAGTAGAAGCAAGCTTCCCGCTGATGAAAACAAGGATACCGAATCCTGGATTTAATAACAGGCAGATGATACCTAGTACTAAAAATAGAATATTAATTGCTGCTGTTGTTGCCGGTACGGTCATAAAATCAACATAGGCTGCGTCACTCTTGCTTATCATTTTTTCCAATGCCCAAAGCACAAGTGTCGTCAGTGCGTTCATTCCAATGACAAACAAAAGTGCATAGAAAAATATTTTTGGATAAGAGACCATCTGACGTCCAAAATATGATGATCCTAAAGTGGATGATACAAGTATCATCAAACAAATGCCTGTAATAATGCCCTCACCCAGCCAAGTTACTGCACTCTCTTTCAGCGAAAACGATGCAGTAATTTGTTTTGCTCCGGAGGCAGGTTTCACTAATACTTTTTTTATTCCACTTGAAATTTTATTTTTATCAATATCTTGAAAGAAACTTGTTTCATCTTCTTTGATCTGACAAGTACAAACCTCCCCGTCTTCTAACCTTTTTCCGCAAAATTTACAGTATTTCATACATAATTCCTCCCTTTTCTCTTGTAACTGTATTATTATACCAATAATTGACGATAATTTCAATTACTCCATATTCTTTATAAAACAGTTTCATAAAATAAAAAGGTTTCACGCAAATATATTTTTGCATGAAACCTCGTTTTTTAACTAAACACTATTGCCGAACGGAAAAAGTGATAAAAAACTCATACCAGAATCACTTCCGTTAATTCGCTCAGTGTCTTATAAGTGGCGGACGGCAAATCTTTATCGGTTATAAAGTAGTCGATATCTTTCCAGTTGGCATACTGTACCAGAGAACAGATATGTGCCTTGGAACTGTCTGAGATGACAACAATGATCTTGGACTGGGGGATGATCGCCTGCTTGATCTGGGCGTCCGTAAATTCAGAGACTGCAGGACCGTTGTGCTGTTCAAAGCCGCTGGTGCCTAAAAATGCGATATCCACCTTGATTGTGTTGATAAAATTGGTCGTCTGAAAGCCTTCTGTGGACATATTGTTGGGATTCAGCTGTCCTCCGGTGAGAATCGTCACATTGTTTCCGTTATTCAGATGATAGGTTGTATTGATGGAATTTGTGACGATAGTATAGCCTGACTTTTGGCTCAGGAGCTTTGCCATGCACTGCATGGTGCTTCCGGCATCCAGATAGATGACGCCCTGTTCCGGAATCAGTTCCAGGCCTTTTTCACAGAGAGCATATTTGACGGCGCTGTTTTCACTGATCCGTGTCTCTATAGGAATGGGACGGAAACTGGAGATCAGTGTGGCCCCGCCGTGGCTGCGCTCGATGGCTCCGATTTCCTGAAGATGGGTCAGGTCCCTCCGGATCGTCTCTTTTGTCACCTCAAACTTGTCTGCAAGCTCCCCGATCTTTGCACTTCCCGTGCTGTTGATATATTCAATGATTTCCTTCTGCCGTTCTTTTGCGAGAAGTTTTCCCATGTCGGTTCCTCCTTTTCTGCTGTTATATTTATCATAACAGATTCTCAGATTCATTTCAAATTGAAATCCACACAAACAAAAACAAAACAACAGAAACAAACATAATTTAGGGCAAAGTATTGACATGACAATGAAAAAATCATATAATTTACCCATAAAACAAAAATAAACGGACATAAAACAACGTAAACAAAATTTAATGAGGTAGATCATGAAAAATTGGAAAGAGTATGTGTTTGATGTCAACGGATTTCAGATCAATACGGTTTACAGCGGGGAAGCCATAGAAACCATTTTTCTGCCCATGCTGAGAAAGCTCACCGGGATGCAGAAAAAACTGGGCCGGAGACTGATCGTATTTCTGGCGGCGCCGCCGGCAGTGGGAAAGACGACATTGTCCAAGTTTCTGGAATATCTGGCTTTGCAGCATGAAGATCTGACAGAGATACAGGCTATAGGCCTGGACGGTTTCCACTACCATTCAGATTACATCAATTCCCACAATGCGGTCGTGATGGGAAAAGAAGTGCCGATGAAGAAAGTCAAGGGATGCCCGGAAACATACGATACTAAAAAACTGGAAGACAAGCTGAAAAAGATTAAAGAAGAGGACATTCTCTGGCCCATATATGACAGAAACATCCACGATGTGGTGGAAGATTTGGAAAAAATTACGAAGGACATTGTGCTGATCGAAGGCAACTGGCTGCTCCTTGATGAGGAGCCGTGGAAGACATTAAAGGATACCGCAGATTATACGATATTAATCCGCTCTGAAGAAGAGACGTTAAAGGAGCGGCTGATCGGAAGGAAGATGAAGGGCGGCCTTACGAGAGAAGAGGCAGAAGACTGGTACATAAACAGCGACAGCGTGAATGTGAGAAGGGTTTTGGAGACTTCTCTGGACGGGGATTTGATGTTAAAAGTAGAAGCAGACGGAGATTATATAGGAGGATAAAGGATGAAATCAACAGCAGCAGTTCTGGCAGGGAAAAATCAGGTATATGTAAAAGAAGTGGAGCTTCCGGAAATCGGGGAAGAAGAACTTTTGGTAAAGGTTGTGTCAAACAGCATCTGCCTTTCAACTTATAAGGCGGCACTGAGAGGCGGGGAGCACAAGAGAGTGCCGGATGATTTGAGTCCGGAGCACCCGACGATTACCGGCCATGAGTTTGGCGGATACATCGTAGAAGTGGGAGAAAAGCTGAAAGACCGCTTCAAGCCGGGAGAGAAATTCGTACTTCAGCCGGCTATGGGACTTCCGAGCGGATATTCTGCCGGATACAGCTACGAATACTATGGAGGAAATGCAACTTACTGCATCATTCCGAAGGTTTCCATCGACATTGGATGCGTACTTCCATATGACGGTGATTATTTTGCAAATGCGTCTCTGGCAGAGCCGATGTCATGTATCATCGGGGCATTTCACGCTACCTACCACACAACACCATATGTGTATGAGCACAGAATGGGATTAAAGGACGGTGGAAGTGTTGCGCTGTTAGGATGTGCTGGCCCGATGGGAATCGGAGCCATTGATTATGCATTAAATGGACCGTACAATTCAAAGCGCATCGTTGTAACAGATATCAATGAAGAAAGGCTTGAGAGGGCAAAATCCCTGATCTCTCCGGAGGATGCGGCATCTAAGGGCGTGGAACTCATCTATGTGAACACTGCAGGAAAAGAAAATGCGGTAGAAGAACTGAAAGAATTAAACGGCGGAAAGGGATACGATGAGGTATTCGTATTCGCACCGGTAGAATCTCTCATCGAGATGGGAGACGACCTTTTAGGAAACGACGGCTGCCTGAATTTCTTTGCAGGTCCTACGGACAACAACTTCAAGGCAAAGTATAATTTCTACAATGTCCACTATGAAGGAACCCATATCTGCGGAACTTCAGGGGGAGCGCCTGCGGATATGATCGAGTCTCTGGAATTGTCTGCGGCAGGAAAGATCAATCCGTCTTACATGGTTACACACATCGGAGGCATTGACGCGGCGCCGGATACGATCCTGAATCTGCCGAAGCTTCCGGGAGGCAAGAAGCTGATTTATCCTCATATCAAGATGGAGTTGACTGCCATCGAAGATTTTGAGAAACTGGGAAAAGAAAACGAGATGTTTGCACATCTGGCAGAGATCTGCAAGGCAAACAACAATGTGTGGTGCAAAGAGGCGGAAGAATATCTTCTCGATACTTTAGCGCCGGAAAAATAAGAGAGAATGATGCAGAAGGAGTCCTGATTAGTTTCAGGGCTCCTTTTTTCGGAAATTGTTGACTTTGAGTGAGCTCCAAGTGCTATGATAGAGAAAACCATTGAAATGAAGAAAGGTCAGGGACAAATAATATGAGATATCGTATGCTTGGGTATACAGGGCTTGAGATCAGTGAGATCGGGCTTGGATGTGAGGGCTTTGTAGGAAAAGACGAACATGAAACAGAAGAACTCTTAAATCTGGCACAGAAAAAAGGAATAAATTATTTAGACCTATATACGCCTGATCCGGATCTCAGAGATCGAATCGGAAAGATGCTGAAAGGAAGGAGAGAAGAGTATTTCCTTCAGGGGCATCTCTGTACGATTTGGAAGGACGGACAATATAAGCGCACCAGACAGATTGATGAAGTCAGGGAAGGATTCGAAGATATGCTTCAAAGACTATGTACCGATTCTTTGGAAGTAGGGATGATACACTATGTAGATTCCTTAAAAGACTGGAAGGAAGTGTACGAAGGGCCGGTCATGCAGTATGCCAGGGAACTGAAAGCTCAGGGAAAGATCCGGCATATCGGGATGAGCAGCCACAATCCGGAAGCTGCCATGGAAGCTGTAAAGAGCAGAGAGATCGAGGTTCTTATGTTCAGCATCAATCCTTGCTATGATCTGCAGCCCGCCGGGGAAAACTGTGAGGCATTATGGGATGACAAAAATTATAAAGGGGATCTTGTGAATATGGACCCGGCCAGGGAGGAGCTGTATGAAATGTGCAGTAAACAGGGTGTGGGCATTACCGTCATGAAAGCTTTCGGAGGAGGGGATCTGCTGAGTGAGGAATTATCACCCGCAGGCAGAGCGCTGACACCGAGTCAATGCATTCACTATGCACTTACCAGGCCTGCTGCAGCATCTGTCCTGGCCGGGGCTCACACTGCCGAAGAACTTTCAGACAGTCTGAGGTATGAAGAGGCAGGCGAAGATGAGAAGGATTACGCCCGTGCCCTGGCTGAGTTTCCGAATATCAGCTGGAAAGGCCACTGTATGTACTGCGGCCACTGCGTGCCTTGTCCGAAGGGAATTGAGGTGGCCTCTGTCACTAAGTTTTTAAATCTGGCAAAGGCTCAGGATGATGTTCCTGAAACAGTGAGAGAACACTATGCGGTTCTGGAACATAAGGCATCAGAGTGCATTGGATGCGGTATTTGTGAGAATCGGTGTCCGTTTGAAGTGTCCATCATTGAAAACATGAAAAAAGCCGCTGAAATATTCGCACAATAAGCTAAAGGAGAATTCGCATTGTACTTATTATTTTTTATACTGCCGATCCTGATTCTCATACCGGCAGGGATTTATTTATATATTTTCTTCCGCAGGATTTTAAGCCTTTTCTTAAAAAGAGACGTACGCATAGTGAAAGTGCTGAGTGCGGTTTTGGCACTGGCTTGTGTGTTTTCAGCATGGCCGGCCTATGGATGGGGAGGAGTGGCAGTCTTGCATCTTGTGGGAGTCTCTCTGGTCCTTGAGCTGATCAATCTTCTCTTAAAAAGAACGCCGTTTGTTTTCAAGAAATGGGATCTGATTTACAGAAGCGGGATACTGTCTTTTCTCATCATTGCGGTTGTCTTTTCCTACGGATATATTAATATGCAGCAGATTAAGAAGACCAGTTACAGGATCGGGACTCCTAAGATACAGCAGGAGGAAACGCTCAGAATAGCTCTCATGTCAGACATCCATCTGGGTGTTACGATGAGTGCCAAAGATCTGGAGAATTGGTGCGGCAAAATACAGAGTCAGGAGCCGGATCTGGTTCTTTTGACTGGAGATATCTTCGATGAGGATACAAAGAGAGAAGAGATGGAACGGGCGGCCAAAGCTTTGGGATATATGAAGAGTACTTATGGAAGTTTTTATGTATATGGGAATCATGATTCCAATCAGTACAGGGAAAAGCCGGAGTACACTTCTGGTTATCTCAGGAATACGTTAGAAAAAGCCGGAGTCCGTGTGCTGGAGGATGAGGTGTTTAAGACAGGGAAGGATATCTGTATCATTGGGAGAAAGGATGCCGGTGACCGGGACCGGAAGAGTCTGAAAGAGATCATGAAAGATGCACCGGAAAACAGTTTCAGAATCCTGATGGATCACCAGCCCGGAGATCTGAAGGAAAATAACAGGCAGGGCATCGATCTTCAGGTGTCCGGACATACCCATGCCGGGCAGATCTGGCCGACCGGGCAGCTGATGCAGCTTCTTGGAATCAATGAGATCAACTATGGTTACCGGAAGACGGGGAACCTTCAGACCGTGGTGACATCGGGCATGGCGGGATGGGGGTATCCGATCCGCACGGGAGGCCACTGTGAATACGTGATCATAGATGTGGTGTTAAAGAAATGAGGTCTCACTGCGGTGCATTTTGTCTCTGTATTCGGTTCCCCACTGCACCATGGAGTCCAGGATCGGTTTTAAGCTCAGGCCGGTTTCAGTGAGAGAATATTCTACTTTCGGAGGGACCTGAGGGTAGACTTTCCGGTTTACCAGTCCGTCGGCTTCCATAGAGCGCAGATTGCTGGTCAGGACTTTCTGCGTGATTCCGGTCACGGAGCGCATCAGTTCGCTGAACCGTTTCGTTCCGGTCAAAAAATCACGTATGATTAAGACCTTCCACTTGTCACCGATCAGCTGCAGTGTCATTTCCACAGGACATTCCGGGATGTTTCGTTTTTTTGACATTGTGTACTTCCTCCTTGCTATGTTTATTTTATATCTTCCCATTTAGAAATACAATAAGTAACCTGGCGGCGGCATAGTATCTTTTGGATACCATGCCACCTTTTTGTGCGTGGTTTACGGAGTATGGAAGACCGATTAGAATAAAAGGAGAGAATGAAAGGTGCAAAAGGGGGATGAAATATGGGGACAGAAAATCAAAGGGTGTTAAAACAAAAGCTTTCGCAGGCAGAAGCCGTTGTAATTGGCGCAGGCGCAGGGATGTCGGCGGCAGCCGGACTGCTGTATTCCGGAGAACGGTTTGAGAAGAATTTTAAGGACTTCATAAAGCGGTACGGACTCAGAGATATGTATTCCGCAGGGTTCTATCCGTTTCCCTTCCCGGAAGAAAAGTGGGCTTACTGGAGCAGACATATTTATTTAAACAGGTATGATATGCCTGCGGGGAAAGCGTATACAGACCTGTTTCGGGCAGTGAGAGATAAAAATTATTTCGTGCTGACAACCAACGTGGATCATCAGTTTTGGCTGCCCGGATTTGAGGATCGGAGAATTTTTGCCGTCCAGGGAGATTACGGCCTGTTTCAGTGTAAAAAAGCGTGCCATTCAAAGCTCTACGATAATGAGACTCAGGTGAGGGCTATGGTGCGGGAGCAGAGGAACTGCAGGATTCCAAAGTCTCTGGTACCAAAATGTCCGGTCTGCGGCGGAGAAATGGAAGTAAACCTCAGGAAAGATGGGTATTTTGTAGAAGATGAGAAGTGGCATGAGGCGGCCGGACGGTATGAACGGTTTCTCAGTGAGAACAGAAATAAAAGAATCCTGTTTCTGGAGCTTGGCGTCGGAATGAATACACCGGGAATTATAAAATTTCCTTTCTGGCGGATGACGGCAGAGAATCCAAAGGCGGTCCATGTCTGCGTTAATTACGGGGAAGCGTACTGTCCGAGGGAAATAGAAGCACAGTCGATTTGCATTGACGAGGATATAGGGAAAGTTTTAACAGAAATACTGATTAAGACATGTAAAAGATGAGTTTGGCGAGAAAATAGCATTGTATTCCTTAACAAATGATGAAAGATGAACCAGTGGATATGAGGATTCCACTGATGGGGTGTAAAAACATCAGGAAGGGAGAAAGAAAAAATGACACATGACGAGCAAAGAAAATATCTGATTCAGAAACTTCTTGATGAGGATATTCAGTATAAAGATGTGGTTATTCCAGCAGATGTGCAGCAGCAAAAATTACTGCTGCGCAGTTTGATGAATATTAGACCGCCAAAGGCTGTCAGCCGGGAATTTATGGAAGTGCAGGATAACTACTTGTCCGATGAACGTGATGCAGCAGGAGTTGTTGATGCGGCATCCCTCCCCGTGGTTCCCCAATATCCGCGTCTTGTATTATGGCAAGGTGATATTACCGTGTTAAACTGTGATGCAATTGTAAATGCAGCGAATAATCAGTTGTGTGGCTGTTTCCGGGCTTTGCACTCCTGTATCGATAATATAGTGCATACAAAAGCCGGCATTGCCCTGCGTCTGAAATGCAATGAGATTATGCAGAAACAAGGCCGCGAAGAACCTGCCGGTCAGGCGAAGATTACGCCAGCATACAATTTGCCTAGCAAATATATACTTCACACCGTTGGCCCAATCATCGAAACGGGATATCCAAGTGAGCAGCAGAAAGAGCAGCTCGCGTCCTGCTATCGTTCCTGTTTACAGCTTGCATCTGAATACGGGTGCAAGAGCATTGCTTTTTGCTGTATCTCAACCGGCGTTTTTATGTTTCCAAACCGGGAGGCAGCCGAGATTGCGATTAAGACAGTCAAAGATGTTCTCGCTGTGGATACAAGGATTGAGAGAGTTATCTTTAATGTATTTAAAGACTTAGATAAAGAAATCTACGAAAAATTACTTGCGGTAAATTGAGCGTATCATCACATAGAATTTTTACATCTGGTATGGTATGATTTTGAAAGTGAAAGAACGTTACAAATCGGAATTTACCGAATTAAGTTAATCGTGCCATAATCAAATTTGATGGAGAATGATCGTTATGATTAGAAAGTTGTAGAAAGTAGATATAAATAGGGTTGCTGACATATGGTTAAAGACCAATCTGAAAGTACATTTTTTTATTTCTGAACAATACTGGACAAGTAATTATGAATTAGTGAAGGAAATGTTGCCACAGGCGGAAGTCTACGTGTATGAAGAGGATAAAATAATTCAAGGCTTTGTAGGTGTAAGAAATGAATATATTGAGGGTATTTTTGTTTTTGATGAAATGCAGTCACATGGTATTGGCAAAATTTTGTTTGATTATATCAAGGATAAAAAAGTCAGATTACAGTTAAACGTATATCAGAAGAATGTCAGGGCAATGTCTTTTTACCAAAGAGAAGGGCTTACTATTCAGTGTGAAATGATGGATGAATTCACTGGCGAAAAAGAATATGTAATGAACTGGGAATCAAAGTGGAGATCAGATTTTTGAGAGGTAATAATGTAAATGCGTTTTTTGTTGATACAGGGAATAGGATTTTGGGGAACCATTTTATTTTTCTTATCTTATCAGTGTAGAAATAATAAAACACTGTTTCAAGTTCAATTTGTTTCTTATTTATGTTATACCATACATTTGTTACTGTTAGGGGCAATTACTGGTGGGATAAGCTATATATTGAATACAGTGCGTTCTTTCTGCTTGGGAAGTAAGAATGATTTTTTGAAAGGCAGATTGGTATGTTGTATACTCTGCATATTGCAGGTAACAACGCTGGTTTTTACTTGGAACGGATGGTGGTCGATACTTCCGGTTGTTGCCAATATTGCAGCAACGATAGGTGGATACACATACAACGCACGGAAAATCCGTATAGTTGGAATGTTGATCAATTCACCGTTGTGGATTGTATATGATATCGTTGTTGGTTCTTGGGCTGGAATATTAGATGAAATAGTTAGTGAAGTATCTATGATTATATCTATTATCCGTTATGGATGGGAAAACATGGATTTATCAGAAATTGAGGAATAATTGAAAGAAATGACAAATCGCAAATGACCGAACTGCAATAGAGAGGCTTCTTGTTCGGAAGATAGGAAAATGTGAAAGAAAATTTAACGACTCATAATTTTATCAATAGAAAATTATAAAAGAAGGAAGGCGATTCAACAATATGAAGATTGAAGGGAACCAGAAGGAACTGGACGCAATGGCAGAATTTCATAAGGGAAACCGTGTTGAGGGGTTGAGGATGCAAGAGGAATTCGCAGCAGAATTCCGCAAGGAATATGAAGACAAAGACCATTGTCCTTGTCTGAAAGCCTGTCGTTATCATGGAAACTGTAAGGAATGTGTAGCAATCCACAGGGCGCATCAAGAACATGTTCCTAACTGTATGCGGCCATTGATTAATAAGAAGCTGAAATTGATGTCAGAATTAACAGAGCATACCTTGGCAAATGAAATAGAAGCCCCACATGAGATTTTAAGAAAATAGGCAAGCCAACTTCCAGTTTGTATAGAACATAAAACAACTTAATAATCGCTACTTTCACAGAAGCATCACTGAGCAGGAGATCCGAAAGGACTTCCTGTTTTTCTGCTATGAAAAAAGGGAAAACTATCGCAGATGGTGCTTTTTGTCTTTAAGCAGCCTGTGCCAACAGATATTACGTCCATTTTCTACATGATTGGAGTGAGGCATTCTAAGAGCCGAACGGAAATCATGTGGAAAATGTCATACCCACAGGGCATCCCGTATTTCATACCCTTCGGGTGGACGCGCTTTGCGTGATAAGGTATAGTTTTTAATGTATTCAAACATATCGACTGGGAAATTTATAAAAGTGGGTTTACTGTATGATATCTCCCGGACAAAAACTCATTTTTCTGTGCCAGTCCTTTGCAAACGATAAGGGCTGAATGAAGAATATACCGGCAGTCATTTCCCGGTGTTGAGGTGGAGCGGATATACTGCCGGTGCAGGTTTTTAAGCCACGGTTCGAATCCGCAGATGCCTGAGTCAGATTTTATACGCCGGCTGACCTGGTCCGTTCTCAGATAGTTTGAGAAGACCAGGTGGAGCCGGCGTTCATATTTTATATGCTCTTTCAGAGAATAGTGAAATTCTTTGTTATGGGGACGGGTAAAAGAATCAGCGAGATAATGCATCATCTCACCCGCCCGGAACCAGCCCGTAAAAGTATTCCGAAAGCCTGACGAATAAGCCTGATCCATCAGATGTCTGCGGGAGTCATAACTGTGTCCTTGCAGATCTGCGGCGTTGGAGCCGCCCAGATAGGAGAAAAGATTGAAATCGGGCAGAACATTTCCCAGAATAAATGCAAATGTTTTGGGCTTGTCCAGGAACATTCGGCGGGCCAGCAGTTTTGAAAGGGCGTAATGATCTTTTGTTTCCATAGGATACCTCTTTTTAAAAACGATGTTTCCGATTCTGTCTTTATAGTATCTGTGAATTGTGTATAAATAGTGATGGAAGTTTAAAAAATTCGCAAGACGATATCACTGTTTTATATTATAATAAACTGAACTACAAAAGAAAGGATTTAAGAAACCTATGAACCAAAATACAAAAGGTGTAATCTTTACGATGCTGGGCGGAATCTTCTGGGGGATTTCCGGGATTATCGGGAAATATCTGTTTGACGAAAAGCAGCTCACGGCCGTCTGGCTTGTTACGCTGAGGCTTTTGTCAGCAGGACTGCTTATGCTTATGCTGGCGGCAGTCCAGAAGAAGGGGGATATATTCCGTGTATGGAAAAAGAAACGGACGGCAGTCAGCCAGCTTGTGTTCTGTTTGTTTGGGATGACAGCCTGCCAGATGTCTTATTTTCTTGCAATCCAGTATTCTAACCCGGGGACAGCCACGGTGCTCCAGTACATTGCCCCGGCGCTGATCATGCTGTTCTGTCTGGCAGTGGAAAAGAGAAAGCCGAAGCGTCTGGAAGTGATTGTTTTAGTCTGCGTTATAGCCGGTGTTTTCCTGCTGGCGACTCACGGAGATCCAGGAAGCCTGGCCGTCACAGGCAGGGCTTTGTTCTGGGGACTTGCGGCTGCCGTGGCTCTGGCTGTCTATAACATTCAGCCGGAAAAGCTCCTCAATGAATTTGGGTCCATGGAGACCGTGGGATGGGGGATGTTTATAGGGGGACTTCTTATGATACCTGTGACGGGATTTTTTCATGTACCCGGTATATGGGATATGACAACGGTCCTTTTGGCACTGGCCGTTATCATCTTCGGAACGGTGATTCCGTTTGGATGTTATCTGGAAGGCGTCCGTCTGCTGGGACCCGTGAGAGCCAGTATGTTTGCGTGTGTGGAACCGCTGGTGGCGGCAGTCATGTCCGCGCTGCTGCTGGGAGAGGTCTTTGTCGGTGTGGATGTTCTGGGATTCGCCCTGATCATCGGAGGGGTAACATCCCTGGCGGTGTTTGACCGGTCGTAATCTAATGAAGAGGATTTGTCTGCGTCCTTCTGCATGGATGAAAAGTTTATAAATAATTGCTGTTCTGTTGGATATATTTGTGCAATATGCTATAATAAATCAGACATAACGTGTGGGAGCACAGAGAAATAATGGAGATCTAGGAGGGCAATATGGAGAGATACATTATGGCACTGGATGCGGGAACAACGAGCAACCGGTGTATCCTGTTCAACAGAGAGGGCAAGATCTGCAGTGTGGCTCAGAAGGAATTCACTCAGATATTTCCGAATCCGGGATGGGTGGAGCATGATGCGGGAGAGATCTGGTCTACGCAGCTTGGAGTGGCGGTGGAGGCCATGCAGAAGATCGGTGTCACGGCGGAACAGATCGCGGGCATCGGCATCACCAACCAGAGGGAAACTACGATCCTTTGGGACAAGGAGACAGGGGAGCCGATCTACAACGCTATTGTGTGGCAGTGCCGCAGGACCTCAGAGCTCTGTGATTCCCTGAAAGAACAGGGACTGGAAGAAAAGATACGGGATAAGACCGGTTTGATTATCGATGCCTATTTTTCCGGGACGAAGGTTAAGTGGATTCTGGACCACGTGGAAGGAGCAAGGGAGAGGGCGCAAAAGGGAGAGATTCTCTTTGGAACCGTGGAGACATGGCTGATCTGGAAACTCACAAAAGGAAAAGTCCATGTGACGGATTATTCCAATGCGTCCAGAACCATGCTGTTTAATATCAAAGATCTCACATGGGATAAGGAGATCCTTGAGATTCTTGATATCCCGGAAGCGATGCTTCCGAAACCTGTCCAGTCAAGTGAGATATACGGTGAGGCAGACCCGTCATATTTCGGCGGTGCGGTTCCTATCGCTGGCGCGGCGGGAGACCAGCAGGCGGCTCTGTTCGGACAGACCTGTTTCAGGGCGGGTGAAGCCAAGAATACATACGGTACGGGAGGCTTCCTTCTCATGAATACGGGCCGGATGCCGGTGAATTCTCAGCACGGGCTTTTGACAACGATCGCATGGGGCCTGGACGGTAAGGTGGACTATGCGCTGGAAGGATCTATTTTTGTGGCGGGAGCTGCCATCCAGTGGCTGAGGGATGAGTTAAAACTCATCGATTCTTCCCAGGATTCTGAGTATATGGCCCAAAAAGTGAAGGACAGCAACGGCTGTTATGTAGTGCCGGCGTTTACGGGACTGGGTGCTCCTCACTGGGACCAGTATGCCAGGGGAACGATCCTCGGCATTACCCGCGGAGTCAACAAGTGCCACATTATCAGGGCGACATTAGAGTCTATTGCATTTCAGGTCAACGATGTGCTGAAGGCTATGGAGGCCGACGGAGGCATTCATTTAAGTTCTCTCAAGGTAGACGGAGGCGCCAGCCAGAACAATCTTTTAATGCAGATGCAGGCAGATATCAGCGGTGCCCCGGTACACCGTCCGGCCTGTGTGGAGACGACAGCTATGGGAGCGGCATACCTGGCAGGCCTTGCAGTCGGCTATTGGGACAGCAAAGAGAAGCTGTCCGAGAACATGGAGATCGACTGTGTCTTTGAACCTCAGATCAGTGAGGAAGAAAGAGAGAAAAAAGTATCCGGATGGAAACGGGCAGTCCGCTATTCATACGGATGGGCAAAAGAAGAATAAGAGAGTTGATTTTTTCACCAGTCTTCCCACTGGTGAAAAAATATGATAATATTGGTTGGACCAATTAAGGAAGATTGTAAAAAATATTGACTTGGAGTGAGCTCCAGGTGATATGGTAAATTCAGGAGCACACAGTGGCCGGCAGGAAGATGCCGCGGCCTTCAAATAAAAAAGTAAGGAGTGCGCAGAGATGGAAGCACATGAAGTATTAGAAAAAGTCAGCCGGGGAGAAATGTCCGTTGGGGAGGCAGAAGCATTTTTCCGCAGGGAGCCCTTTGAGGATATGGGGTATGCCAAACTGGATACCCACAGAAAATTAAGGAACGGAGCTGCCGAGGTTGTCTTTTGCAGCGGTAAAGCTGATGACCATCTGGTCAGTATTTTTCAGAGATTATGGGAACAGAACGGGGAAGTATTCGGAACGAGAGCTTCCCGGGCACAGTATGAACTTGTCCGGCAGGAACTTCCGGAACTTACATACGATGCAGTATCCCGCATTATGAAGATTGAAAAGCCCGGGAAAAAGAAGATTGGAAAGATTGCGGTATGCACAGGAGGCACGGCGGATATTTCTGTGGCCGAGGAGGCGGCCCAGACAGCGGAGTTCTTCGGCAATCACGTGGACCGCATCTATGATGTGGGAGTCAGCGGCCTTCACCGGCTCTTGTCCCGGCTGGATGTGATTCAGAGTGCCAACTGTGTCGTTGCGGCGGCGGGAATGGAGGGCGCTCTGGCAAGTGTCATCGGTGGACTTGTTGACAAGCCGGTGATCGCGGTGCCTACCTCTGTGGGCTACGGGGCCAGTCTGAACGGCATTTCGGCTCTGCTCACGATGATTAACTCATGTGCCAACGGCATTGCGGTTGTAAATATTGACAATGGATACGGTGCCGGCTACATGGCATCACAGATCAACAGACTGGGGGAACGATCATGAATCAGACACTTTATTTAGAATGTTATTCGGGGATCAGCGGCGACATGATGACAGCGGCTCTGTTGGATCTCGGGGCCGATGAAAAGGTCCTTTCAGAGGCTCTTGAAAGCCTTCCTGTAAAGGGAGTTCGGACAGAGGTGAGAAGAGTATCAAAGGCTGGGCTGGACGCATGTGATTTCCATGTGATTCTGGATCACGAACATGAGAACCACGACCACGATATGGAATATCTTCACGGACACAGCCACGACCATTCTCACGGAGATCACGGACATCATTCTCATGACCACGAACACAGGGGGCTCGCAGAAATTCTTGAGATCCTTTGCAGGGCACAGATCACGGACGGTGCAAGAGAGAAGGCGGTGAGAATTTTTGAGATACTCGCAGAGGCGGAGGCCAAGGCTCACGGGACCAGTATAGAAAAGGTCCATTTTCATGAGGTGGGAGCCGTGGACTCTATCGTGGATATTACGGCAGCAGCTGTCTGCCTCGACAACCTTCAGATTGACAAGGTCATTATTCCTGTGCTCTGTGAGGGAAGCGGGTCTGTGCGCTGCCAGCACGGTGTGATCCCGGTCCCGGTTCCGGCAGTTACCGCCGTCACGTCTAAATACTCCATTCCCCTGCACATGACGGATGTGCAGGGAGAACTGGTCACTCCGACCGGCGCCGCTATCGCAGCGGCCATCCGGACTTCCGCCCGGTTGCCGGAGCGGTTTGTGATCGAGAAAACCGGGATCGGGGCCGGAAAGAGAGAGTATGAACGGCCGAGCCTGCTGCGGGCCATGCTGATCCGGGAAACAGAAGACGGAAGCGCCGGCGATTATATATACAAGCTGGAGAGCAATATTGACGACTGTACCGGGGAAGCGCTGGGATACGTGATGGAGCGGCTGATGAAGGCAGGGGCAAGAGATGTCCACTATACACCCGTATTTATGAAGAAGAACAGACCGGCCTATCAGCTCAATGTTATCTGCAAGGAGGAAGACATAGAGAAACTTGAGGGGATCATTTTCCGGGAGACGACGACCATCGGCATCCGCAGACAGAAGATGGAACGAAGTGTACTGAAACGGCAGGTGAAAACAGTGAAGACTTCTCTGGGGGAAGCCCGGATCAAGGTGTGTTTTATGGAAAACGGAATGAGAGCCTATCCGGAGTATGAGAGTGTCAGGGAACTGTGCAGAAAGAACGGGCTTTCTTTCCAGGAAACCTACCAAAAGATCGAAGAGGAATGCTATGGACAGATATGAGGAACACTGCGCAAATTTAAAAGAGGCAGTCAGAGGCTTTGTAAAGGAAGATGTGGCGCTTGCTTTTTCCGGAGGAGTGGACAGCAGCCTGCTCTTAAAGCTTCTGTGCCTTGCGGCAGAGAAAACCGGGAAAAAGGTGGCGGCATTTACGATGGTGACAAAACTTCACCCGTCTGGGGATGCCAAAATTGCGGAGAGAGTTGCCGGGGAAGCGGGAGCCGTTCACCGTGTCATTCATGTGGATGAACTTTCCCATGCGGGGATCATGGACAATCCGGAAAACAGGTGTTATCTGTGCAAGAGATATCTGTATACAAAACTGCTGAAATCGGCGAAAGCGTTGGGGATACAGACTGTACTGGAAGGAACCAATGCGGATGACCTGAACGCCTACCGTCCGGGAATCCGGGCAGTAAAAGAGCTGGGAATTCTCAGTCCTCTTGTGCAGGCCGGGATGACCAAAGCCGATATCCGCAGGATGGCATCGGAATATGGGATTTCTGTGGCAGAGCGGCCGGCAAGTCCCTGTCTTGCCACGAGATTTCCCTATGGGACCAGACTGTCTTGGGAGAAAATGAAGATGGCAGAGGAAGGGGAGAAGTTTCTGAGAACATTGGGCTTTTACAATGTTCGTGTCCGTATTCACGGAGATACGGCGAGGATCGAAGTGGACGAGAAAGATCTTCCCGGTCTGGTCAAAAACAGAGCGGCTGCGGTAAAGCGGCTGAAAGAAATAGGCTTTACATACATTACGGTGGATCTGGAGGGATTCAGGTCCGGCAGCATGGACACTCACTTGAAACAGGGAAAGGAGAAATAGGATATGCATATGGCAGATGCGCTTGTGGCCCCTGCGGTGGCAGGCACCATGTATGCCTGTTCTGCGGCGGCAGCAGGATGGGCGGTAAAAAAAGTACAGGAGGAAGATGACCCGAAAAAAGTTCCGCTGATGGGGGTCATGGGAGCCTTTATGTTCGCAGGACAGATGATCAATTTTACGATCCCGGGAACAGGTTCTTCCGGGCACCTGTGCGGAGGAATGCTTGTGTCGGCAGTACTGGGACCATTTGCGGGATTCCTGACCATGATCGGGGTACTGCTGATCCAGTGCCTTCTTTTTGCGGACGGAGGGCTTCTCGCACTTGGATGCAACATTTGGAACATGGCGTTTTACGGCTGTTTTATAGGAGCCGGGCTTCTCTGGAGGCGGTTCATGAAAAACGGACCGGATAAAAGGAAAATTACATATGCATCCGTTATCGGATGTATCCTTACCTTACAGCTGGGAGCACTTTCCGTGACAGCAGAGACACTTGCTTCGGGCATTACAGAGCTGCCTTTTGGAGTGTTTGCAGCTGCTATGCAGCCGATCCATCTGGCCATCGGACTGGTGGAAGGACTGATCACTGCTGCGGTGCTCTGTTTCCTGTACGAGGCCAGGCCGGAGCTTATCTGGACCGGAGACTCCGGGAAATCTGCGGCAGGCGCAAAGAAGCCGAAGCTCTCTTTCCGAAAAGTGCTGCTTGCACTTGCAGGCGCATTTGTACTGATCGGAGGCGCATTATCCCTGGCTGCATCCTCAAATCCGGACGGGCTTGAATGGTCTATACAAAAAATCACAGGATCCGCGGAGCTTGCGGCTTCCGGTCCGATTCACGCTGCGGCCGAAAGGATTCAGGGCCTGACCTCCCTCCTGCCGGATTATTCTATCCCGGATCGGGAGACGATGCTTGGAACTTCTCTGTCAGGCATCTTCGGAGGAATCGCGGTGATCGTGTTATGCACAGCCGTCTGTTACCTGTTCGGCCTGTTTAGGAAGAAAGGGAAACATGAGCAGAATCAATGAGGCAGTACATGAAATACACCATCTGGATGCCATGGCCCAAAGAGAGGGGCGGATCAACAGGATTCATCCTCTGAGCAAGCTTCTCGTGACGGTCTGGTATATCGCTTTTACCATGTTATTTCCGGCCTGTGACCTGAGCGGAACCTTTTGTATGATCCTGTATCCCGCAGTAATCATGCGGGCAGGAAACATTTCTGTGGTCAGAAGCATAAGAAAATTAGGTCCGGTTCTTCTGCTCGTCTGTGCGGTGGGGATCGCGAATCCGTTTTTTGACCGGGGCGTACTCTTCCGGGCCGGACCTATACCGGTAACCGGTGGCATGATTTCCATGGCGACACTGATGCTCAAAGGAGTTTTTGCGGTGCTGGCGTCTTACCTGCTGATCCTGACAACGTCCATGGAGAGCATCTGTTATGCTCTGCGTCTCCTGCATGTGCCGAAGATCATGGTGACCATGGTGCTTCTGATCTATCGGTATGTGATCGTGCTGCTGAAAGAAGTCGAACGGATCTCCCAGGCGTACTCATTGAGAGCGCCGGCTCAGAAGGGAATCCATTACCGGGCATGGGGGACCCTGCTGGGACAGCTGATGTTAAGAAGCATCGACCGGGCCCAGACGGTCTATGAGAGCATGCTGCTCCGGGGCTTTGACGGAAGCTTTCATCTGTCAAAGAAACAGAAAATGGACCCGGGCAGTGCCGTTTATCTGGCAGGCTGGCTGGGTATCGTTGTCTTGCTGCGGTATGTTTCTGTTTTTAAACTTGCCGGAAGCCTGCTAAAATAAAATACGGAGGAAGTATGAACAAAATAGAAGTAAACGGTCTCACTTTTTCTTATGAAAAAAGAGCTTCATCAGGCAGAATAAATGTGCTTTCCGATTTAAGCTTTACGGCAGCGGAGGGAGAGCGCATCGGCCTGATCGGGGCTAACGGAGCGGGGAAGTCTACACTGCTCAAACTCATGGTAGGGCTTCTGACAGATTATGAAGGAGATATGAGAATCGGCGGGGTCAGTGTGGAGAAAGATTCTCTGGCGGATATCCGAAGAAGGATGGGATATGTATTTCAGGACTCGGAAAGCCAGCTTTTTATGTCTACGGTATACGAGGATGTGGCTTTTGCGCCGCGCAATTACGGGCTCTCTGAGGAGGAAACAAGAGAGAGGACGATGAGAGCACTGGAGAGTGTCCATATGGAGCAGATGAAAGACAGGCATATCTACCGGCTGTCCGGAGGAGAGAAAAAAAGGGCATCCATCGCATCAATCCTGTCCATGGAGCCGGAGGTGATCCTTATGGATGAGCCGTCGGCGGCTCTGGACCCGAAAAACAGGCGCAGCCTGATTCATCTCCTGAACGGACTTTCCGGGACGAAAATCATTGCGTCCCATGACCTGGATTTCATCTATGATACGTGTGAGAGGACTATCCTGATCGCAGACGGAAGACTTGCAGCAGACGGACCTACGGGAGAAATATTAAGGGATCAAACACTTTTGGAAGACAATGGGATGGAACTGCCGCTGTCATTTTCCAGGACTTTGAATTGAATGGAGGAATGTATTTTGACGATCGCAGAAGTGAGTAAGAAGTATGACATAACCGCAGATACGCTGAGATATTATGAAAGGATTGGGCTGATACCCGCTGTCCCGAGGAAGCCGAACGGCATCCGGGACTATGACCAGGCATCCTGCCAGTGGGTGGAACTGATGAAGTGCATGCGGAAAGCCGGGGTGCAGATCGAGGCACTGATCGAATACGTAGCGCTGTTTCGTCAGGGTGACGAAACGATGGATGCCCGGAAAACGATTCTCATTGAACAGAGAAAACGTCTGGTACGGAAAATGCAGGATATGCAGGAAACACTGGAACGCCTGGATTATAAAATAGAGATGTATGAGCAGGGGAAAATGACAAGTGACTATCAGCTGCATATCAAAGACTGCCAAAAATGATTCTGTTTCACATTTAATTGAGCTGCCGGTCCCGGCAGCTCTTTTGGATGATCATAAAGATTCTGTTCTTCTGCAGATGCACATGTAAGAAAAACTGTCTGTACTTCCGTTTATCGGGCTGGCTTCCAGTGATATAGCGAATGATTCTTTCTGAGGAAAATGTATGTTGACAGAAGCCTTAAATTCTGAATTTTTTTTCATAGCTTTTAAAAGGTCCTGTCTTATCTGTCTTAGATTTTCAGGATGCACGGTATCGTTGTAAAAACGGGTTCTGACATACTGGTCCAATGATTCTGCTGTATAGCCATATTCCGCAAAAAAGCCCTCAGAGAGCAGCCTGAATTCAATTCTGCCTTCTCTTATTCGAAGCAGGAAAATACTTTCCGGAAGATGGACAAACAGATGGCTCATTCGGTTTCGGAGATTGACAGTCTCTGTAATGTCCGTGATGATCCCCTGTAAAAACTGCCGGCCCTGATACTCCATATACCTGCTTTGATCTATGACCCAGATGTATCCGTTTTTGCTGAGCATACGGTATTCAAAATTGACTATCACATCCTGCCGCTCAAGTTCTTCTACTCCGGCTGACACCAGGTGTCTGTCGTCAGGGTGGACCATGTTCATAAACTTATTGCCGAAGCGGTCCTTTATCTCCTGTCTGGTAAAGCCAAAGATCTGGAGGAAGCGGTCACTTATATAGAGAAAATCATAATCCGGAGTGTCTTCACACCGGTGATAGCCTCCGGGCATATCATTGTTCAGGAATGCCAGCTCCTGGGATTTCCGCATCAGTATGGCATTGCGCTCCGCCAGCTGCTGCTGGACGCTCATCGGTTCAGAAATATCAGTGCAGGCACTGACGATAGCCAAGCGGCCGTCTTCTGCTTCTATGACCTTTCCTTTGTCCAGGGACCAGAACCAGGAACCGTCTTTTTTGGGCATCCGGTATGTAGTCGTATACTCAAGCCCGGCGTAGTATTCCGGCCCGATATCTTTTGCCACCTGTTCCCTGTCATCCGGATGAATGGTATTGATGACTCTGCCGTCTATGGCCTGCTCGAATTCTTCAAAGGAACCGTAGCCCAAAAGCCGGACCATTTCATGGTTGGCGAAATAGAGAGGGAAACCGTCTTCACAGTAGCCGCCGATCATTCCTCCCGGCGACATCTGGGCGAAGATGGAGGCAGCAGTCCTGCGGTTTTCTTCCGTAAGTTTCATAAAGGACGGATCTTTTTCCGAGATATGGACAACAGCAGACAGAGCCCGCTGGGATGCATTCAGCCTCTGTTCTCTCTGTTTCTGCTCAGTCACGTCACTGATGGAACCATAGTAGAGTTTATCCCCTCCCTGTTTCTTCAGAAGGTACACATGCATATGAATCCAGATGGTGCTCCCGTCATCTTTAAGACGCCGGACGTCCGCTTCGGCTCCGTTTAAAATACTGCGGTCAGCGCTGTCGAATAAATCAAAGACTGTCTGATGATCTTCTTCATAAATATTTTCCAGGATGATTCTGCGCTGTTCTTCCAGATCAACGGCATTGGAACCCGTAACTTTAAAATATTGTTCATTACAGCGCACAAGTTCGATTTCACGTCCATGGATTTTATAAAAAGCTACACCGCCCATAATATTATTCAGCATTGCCTCACTGACAATATTCTCATTTAGCAGCTCTTTAATATGGAGACGTTCCAGCTGGCGTGCCTTGATGCCTCTGAGATCGAGATTGTTCTTATCGGCCAGTAAAGGCTCAAACACGCTGATGGGCATAGGATGGTAGAAGTAGTAGCCCTGTCCATAGGTACAGCCCATATTTAAAAGATAATCCATCTGTTCCTTTGTCTCAACGCCTTCGGCTATGATTTTCATACCCATGAAACGGGCCATGCTGATAATGGCTTCCAAAATGCCGTATCCTTTTTCAGCGCTCTGTTCATCCATCTCCAAAAATTTCATATCAATTTTTAAGACATCTACGTTGACGTCTTTCAGCATGTTCAGGGAAGAGTAACCGCTTCCGAAGTCATCCATCAGGACAGTAAATCCAGAGGCTCTGAGTTTTTCAATCGTATCGTTGATGAGCTCGTATTCTTCCGTATAAGCGCTCTCTGTAATTTCGATCTCGATCAGATGCGGTTCCAGACGGTATTTTTCTGTAAGATCCTTAAAAGTCTGTACGATGTCCAGTGAATAAACATCTACCCTGGAAACATTGACAGAGATCGGAATGGCTCTGTGGCCCCGGTCAATCCAGTCTCTGACCGAACGGCACACCCTGTCCCACACATAAAGATCCAGATTTGTAATAAATCCGTTGCTTTCCAGAAGCGGGATAAATTCTCCCGGAGATATCATGCCGCGTTTTGGGTGATTCCAGCGGACCAGAGATTCCAGACCGATGATCTTTCCGGTAGCCATGTTGCACTTCGGCTGAGCATAAAACGTAAATTCTTCCTGTTCCAGGGCATGCTGGACTTCCGACAGGAGAATATGGTTATTCTTCATTTTCTGCATCATGCCGCTGTCATAAATACAGGACCTCTTTGTGTAATTTCCTTTGACAGAAGACATGGCAATGGCTGCACGGTCATACATGGTCTGAATGGGTACGCCGCAGTCTTCGATCATATATAAACCAAAGGCAGGCAGAAACCCTACATTGCCCTGATAGTGCCTGATATAACCCATGATCTTTTGCTGGAGAGAAGAAATAACTGCCTGATCGTTGGGGAGAATAATACAGAAATCATCGTCTCCCATATAGCCGGCGATCCCTTCGTGCTCCTCCTGTGCCTTCTTCAGATGGAGGCCGATGTCTATGAGAAACTGGTCACCCGCCTCCTGTCCGTACCATTCATTGAAAAGCTTGAAATGTTCTATGTCAATGACCATGAGACAGTGCTCATGTGTTCCTGATGTCTGCAGCAGCCGGACTGCTTTCTGAACGAATATATTTTTTCGGTAAAGTCCTGTCAGAGGGTCAATAGAAGTGGAAGGAAGCGGCTTATGTTCCTTGATTTCCAGGCTTTTTTCCTTCTGCTCATGAATGTCCTGAACAAAACACATAATGATCTGGTCATCATCTCTGCTCTGGCGGACAGCCACGGCAGTCTGGGCAACCCAGCAGTAGCTGCCGTCTTTTTTTGCTTTCCGGAACTGGCCTAAAAGAAACGGAGACGGAGACGCGCTGCTGAGCCGTTCCATGATCGTATCCAGATTCCAGAAGTCAAGATAGTCCGCAATATCATCGGGATGAACTAATTCCCGGGATATAACTTCTGCCATCATCGTGGATAAAGATCCCTCTTCTGAGGGAATAATATATTTGTCAGAAAGATGAAATAAAACTTTGAAGGAATCTTTTGTGAGATTCAGTTCAAATAATTCGTCATAGGCAGAGAGATTCGTGAGGTTATAAAATAAATTTTTATTGCCCTCATAGATGGCTTTGGACAGGACAACGTGACAGAGCCCTTTCCCCGGCCAGTCTATCGTGCCGGTGCTCACATCGATCCACTGATGAATCTTCTTATTATAAAAGAGCGTGCTTTCATTCTCAGATACATGAAGAGGACAGCCGCCGCACGGTGCTTTCTCCCCGCAGAAGACTTCATAGCATATATCGCCGCAGCAGATCTGTGGAAAGACCTGCTGAAGCTCCCTGTTGAAATGCACGATCCTGTAATGATCGTCAATGATATAAATACTCGTTTCCGAAGTAAAATTATTAGAATTCATATGTATATTCCTGTCAGGCGGATTTACTATATAGTACTTTATTATTATAGTATTTTTTGTGTAAATCAGTCAATCACAAGAGAGGAAATATAGAAAAAGAGAAAAATAAATTGACAAGACAGACAAAACTGAACTATAATGATCCAAAAAGCGTAGATTGAGAAAAGTAGCATAAATTATCGCTTCCAGTGAGCGGGAGACAGTGGGAACTCCGCAGAGTGAATTTATGTGAAGAACACTCAGGAGCTGCAATCTGAACATCCTAAGGATTAGTAGGTGCGCCGCAGGCTGTGCGTTATTCAGCATACCAGAGAGGCTGCAGGGCAGCAAATCAGGTGGTACCGCGGAACTTGTACAGTTGTCCGTCCTGAATGATTTTTTAGGATAGACGACTTTTTTTATTACAAAAAAGTTTATCACGATGAAAGTAAAAGGAGAAAAAGAAATGTCAGATATGTACCGCAGCAAGACTATGGATAAGATTTCTGAGAGTGATATCGGGTCCCAGTTAAAGATTGCCGGGTGGGTGGAAAATATCCGAGACCACGGCGGAGTTTCATTTATTGATTTAAGAGATATGTACGGCGTCATGCAGGTCGTGTTAAGGGATGCAAGTCTTTTAAATGAAGTGAGAAAAGAAGAATGCCTTTCCATCGAAGGGATCATTGAGCACAGGGACGAAGAGACTTACAATCCGAAAATTCCTACGGGAACCATCGAACTGGAAGCCCATAAGATTACAGTGCTCGGCAAGGTATATACTGACCTTCCGTTTGAAGTATCAGGTTCCAAAGAGATCCGTGAGGATGTCCGCTTAAAATATCGGTATTTGGATTTGAGAAACCGCAAAGTAAAGGACAATATCAAATTCCGCTCCGAAGTCATCAGTTTCCTGAGAAGAAAGATGGATGACCTTGGATTTATGGAGATTCAGACACCGATCCTCTGCGCATCTTCACCGGAAGGGGCGAGAGACTATATCGTGCCGTCCAGAAAATACAAAGGGAAGTTTTATGCCCTCCCTCAGGCTCCGCAGCAGTACAAACAGCTTTTGATGGTATCCGGCATCGACAAATACTATCAGGTTGCGCCTTGTTTCAGAGATGAGGACGCCCGCGCCGATCGTTCTCCGGGAGAGTTTTATCAGCTGGACTTTGAAATGAGTTTTGCCACACAGGAAGATGTCTTTAAAATCGGTGAGGAAGTGCTGGCAGAGACTTTTAAGAAATTTTCGCCGGAAGGGTCTGTTGTGACAGACACGCCATTCCCGGTGATCAGTTATCAGCAGGCAATGCTGGAATTCGGAACGGACAAACCGGATTTAAGGAATCCTTTAAGGATCGTGGACGTGACAGACTTTTTCCAGAGATGTACCTTCAAGCCGTTTCATGACAAGACGGTAAGGGCCGTGAAAGTTCACGCAAATCTCTCAAAAGGATTCCATGAAAAGCTTCTTAAATTTGCACAGTCCATCGGCATGGCCGGGCTTGGATATCTGGAAGTAAAAGAAGATATGTCCTACAAGGGACCGATCGACAAGTTTATCCCGGAAGATATGAAGAGTGAACTTGCCGAGAAAGCACATCTTGAGGCTGGGGACGTGATCTTCTTTATCGCAGCCAGTGAAAAACCTGCCTGTCTGTTTGCGGGACAGATCAGGGACGAACTTGCCGCACGCCTGGATCTCTGTGAAAAAAATGCATACCGTTTCTGCTACATCAATGATTTTCCGATGTATGAGACAGACGAAGAAACAGGCCAGGTTACCTTTACGCATAATCCATTCTCTATGCCTCAGGGAGGACTTGACGCGCTGAATGAAAAAGATCCTTTGGATATCCTCGCTTACCAGTATGATATCGTCTGCAACGGAGTTGAACTTTCTTCCGGAGCAGTAAGAAACCATGATCTGGATGTTATGGTCAAGGCATTCGAGATCGCGGGATATGATGAAGAGACATTAAAAGAAAAATTCGGAGCCTTATACCATGCATTCCAGTTCGGCGCACCTCCTCATGCGGGAATGGCGCCTGGAATTGACCGTATGATCATGCTCCTCAGAAATGAAGAGAATATCCGTGAAGTCATTGCCTTCCCTATGAGCGGGGCCGCACAGGATTTGATGTGCGGTGCTCCGGGAGAAGTGTCAGAGCTTCAGCTGAGAGAAACACACATCAAGGTAAGAGACTGATCATGTCACAAAATTGAATAGAAAAAGAAAAGCCGTACATTCAGAAATGAATGCGCGGCTTTTTGCATATATATGGTAAATAATAAAGTCTGCACAGGGGGGAGCCTTTTGGGAACGCTTCTTCAAATCATTTTTATCAACCTTGTTGTGTCACTTGACAATATCGGCGTGATTGCTATGGCTACCAGGGGGCTTTCAAAACGCCGGGCCAAAGCGGCCAGAGATCTGGGTGTCTGGCTGTCTATTTTTCTTAAGATGATCTTTGTGGGGATCATCGGATTTTTATTCAGGATCCCATGGCTGCACATCAGGATACTGGGAGGTGTGATGCTTTTATATGTCACTTTCACGATGATGAAAGACAGCACGGCGGGCAGTGACAAGCATGAACAGACAGGACAAAGGGACAATTTTTTATTTGCCATTATCTCGATTGTAGCGGCGGATGTAAGCATGAGTTTTGACAACGTGCTTGCTATTCTTGGGGTCGTGTCTGCGGACGGCGGCGGTCTGCATATGAGAGAATTTCTTTTGATCTTCGGAGGACTGGCTTTTTGTGTTCCGATTCTCCTATGGTTCAGCGGGACCATAGCAGAGTGGATGGATGAATATCCAGTATTAAATGACATCTGCGCCGGATACCTTGTCTACACTGCAGTCAAAATGATGATGGAAGATGAGTTTGTCTCGGTTTTTCTCCAGGAGATCAACTTTTCTATCGCAGCTCCATGTGCGGCGCTGGCAGGAATTCTTGTGGCCTGTTTTAAAGTGTACTCAGAGGGCAGGGATTTTAAATATCACAGCGGGAAGATCCTCGTGGCCTGTGTTACGGCCCTTTCCTGCTATGCGGTCATGGATATGGCAGTGCTCTCTTACCTGAGCACCGGACCGTCTCCAAAAGGATATCAGCTGAGCCTGGAAGCCCTCTATGGTTTTCTTCCAAAAGGGATCAACGCAGTCCATCTCACCTCCATGTCCTCCGGAATCCTGGAACTATGCGTGGCAGTTTACACAGCAGATGTGATGAGACGGAGGGAGCCGTCCTCATTTTTCTGGAAATACATAAAAGTAGAAAATACGATGGCAAGACTTTTGCTGTTTCAGACGGCGCTCTATGTCATAGGGCTGACGCTCAACTTTGGGATGGGAAAGCCGGATGTGTGGATGTTCATCCTCGAACTGCTCTTTGAATTCCTGCTGATGAGTGTCTATGCAGCGGTCTTTGGTCTCCTGTGTTTTTCGTTTAAAAGCGGGGGATTGGGATTGGGGATAAGCCTTTTGTTTCTTCTGTTGGAAGCAGTCATATCATCTGTGCTGATGCTCGATGAGACCAGCGTGCTGGCGGGCATGTTTCCGAACTATTATCTGGAAAACCTGGAAAGCCATATGCACGACATGATTTTTGTCATGAGAGGGGTTTTCATGTCGGCGGTCTATATACTGCCTGCGCTGATGATCGGGGAGAGAAAAAATAGCAGACATTTCAGGTGATTTTAAAAGAGTAGGGAATTGCACCATTAAAGTTTGTTATCACGGTTTTGAATTTGTGGAGGAAACGTCGCACTTCCATAATTTTACCAGTGTCTTTATTATCTATTACAACATAATAAATTATAAAATTTTTACATATATACGGTAATAAGGATATTTTCTTTTTTTTTAAAGAATGAAATGGTTCAAAGGATTCTGCATATGGCAGACGTTCTAATATTGCATTTTCTACATCATTTAACAATTGCTTGGCGGCATGCGGGTTTTTTAATTGATCGCAAATATAAACTAATGTATCTTCCAAATCTTCGTAAAAAATCGGAAGGTATTGCAGATTATATTTTGTACTAGTCATTGATTCTCCTTTTTAATCCATTGAAAACATCTTTATGTGTATAACGTCTGCTGTCATTTTCAGCGGCAAAGTCTGCTTTGTCTAACTCGGTTTCAATGCCCTGTGTCAGTCTTGAATAGGATTCAAGGCTTAATACTACCATTGATCCATATCCGTTTTTTGTAAGATAAACGGGCTCACCATTATTTACAATCTTTTCAATTTCAGGAAACTTATTTCTTAAATCAGAGACAGGTTTAATTTGTATCATAGCACTACTCCTTATCATAATTTTATCGTTATATTATCTTTATTATAGGCGATAATAATATTATTTACAAGGAGATTTTCCACATGATTGGAGAGAGGCATTTTTAAGAGCAGAACGGAAATCATGCGGAAAATCTCCCCATTAACACACTGTGTTGGCATGGTTTTTGCTTCCTATTTTGTTATATCAACGGAACAAAAAGGAGGTACGTGTATGATAACAGAGCAGGAGTTAAGAGAACTTACTGATTTTGCGCAGGAAATCAGGATCTGGACAATACGTCAGATGGCAGAGAGAGGGTTCGGACACATGGGAGGGGCTATGAGTATCTGCGATCTGCTGAGTGTGTTATACGGGAAGCGGATGAAGGTTTGTCCTGAGGACCCTTCCTTTGAGGAGAGGGACTGGCTGGTATGTTCCAAAGGACATGCAGGGCCGGCGGTGTATGCGGCACTGGCATTAAAAGGATTCTTCCCGAAGGAGTGGCTGGATACGCTGGAACAGCCGGGGGCCAAGGTTTCTGTCCTT
>OAWA01000471.1_pt1 | contig 29637 bp, 60 predicted proteins | sample 1516971 | NCBI WGS metagenome assembly OAWA01 (sample SAMEA2580097, study PRJEB22360) | human gut metagenome | biome: human gut; feature: human-associated habitat; material: faeces | place: Denmark | collected 2008/2010
CAACAATAATACCGCAGAAATCAATCCTGTTCTGCAATATAGCCGAGGTATCCATCGTCCCCCTCCTTTTCCTGGACAAACATTGTGTATCGGATGAAATTTAAATAATAGTCTTTTATTTCTCGTTTGCCGGAATCCCAATTTTCGATGGAACGTAATGGAATCCAGTACATTGTTGACATTTTCGCCATGCTAACATCAAGTCTTTTGCGCAAGCCCGGAAAATCCAGGCTTGCAAGTTCAAAAATCAGTGACAAATCATTTACAATTTCATCAGCATTTACTGCTTTGTCCATCCATTCCTGCCAGCCGAGGGTCATTATAAACTCTTCGGCGTTTTCGTGCTTGACAGCTTCATCACATAGTCTAATAAATGTAGTATATAACATCTCTTGTTCCTCCTTCTTATAACCATTTAAACAATTCGCCATCTTTTTAAAATGACACGCTGTAATTTATCATAATCCCATAGTTTTACGATTCTTCTTCCTCTTCTATTGGCCTCCATAAGATTACTTCAGCCTTCGTTCCTGTTGTGCTATCCATTTTTTGTATAGATCAATATCTACGATAATATAACGATTCTCGTTGATATCATCAAACCATTTGATGTCTTGCCAATGCATTGAGGGACCTTCAGCAACATCATCATCATAAAAAAATACAATCTCCTCCCGCTTGTCGAGACATTTTAATATATATGACTCATGCGACGAATGGTCAATTTTCCATTTGTTTTTTAACCAATGGTATTCCGCAACATTTCTACATAATACCACTATTTCCGGATAATAATGTTCATATAAATCTAAATGCTTTTTAATTTCTTCTATTGTTTTTGCCTTCATAGCTCTCTTCTCTCTTTTCTTTGTCATGACGATAGATAGGCAACCATATTATAACCATAATACTGTTTCGCCTTTGTAATGGCGGATATTTCCATCCTCACGAACCATGCGAAGCGGGGTGTCCTCAATCTCGCCATCTTCCCAAATGTTTAATCTTACTTCCATAACATCCGGGTCAGAAAATGCTTTTTCTGCTGCGTCATACGCTTCATCATAAGAATCGTACCAGTCGGCCATATCGGCGGTGTTCCAATCGCTATCACTGTTTACGGATTTGATATTAACTGCATACTCTTTTTTCATCTTCATATCTCCTTTTTTATTTGAATTGTTTACCTCTTGTTTATGTATTTATTATACCACTCAATGAGTGGTATGTCAAGAGGGATATCGATTAAATTTAAAATAAAGTTACTCGGTTATATTAACAAATCACAGGGCGTCGCCACAGGAGATTTATTCTCCCCTTATGACGCCGCCCTTTTATTTTGACTATGCTTTATGATTGTACGCCGCCCTGAATTTATCCAGAACAAGCTGCAAATCTGTATACCGGATTGATGATTTTCTGTAAGGCGTTTCGTTTAATTTCTCGCCAAACAGAAGATTGTAAAGTGGGCTAAGCCCGTCGGTATCCATGTTATCACAAAATTCAATAAGGGCCTGGAATCTTTTGACATAGGCCATTGATTCGTCAAAGCTACTCATTATTTTTCTCTCTTTCTCCCGGCCTGTTCCCGGACCGGGACGGTTATTATTTGTATACATGGTAAACTAACTTTATCACTGCCTCTTTGCTGCTATACTTTTTTTGCCAACGTGTGACACATTGCTGGTTGACAAAGCGCCACATATTGTCAAATGTATGAAAGCTGATCTGATAGCGCTCCTCTTCTATCTTAAAGTTAAAATAGACAATAAAGACATGCGCACCACTGTATAATGTCCGATCCACTTTTACGTGGTATCTAAATCCACTCTGCGGATTGCGCTGTATTGCTCTGATCGCATTGATGATACAGTGACCCTTTGTGTGATACCCTTTCTTATAATGCACTTCTGATAAAGGGACAAAGGAGGAAATGCGGTTTAATACCTCTTTGTCCTTCTTGCCTCCGTCCGAAGCAAGTTGAGCAAATATAATCTGTTTTGCAATGTATCTATCCAGCATAATCTCCCTCCTTTATCCTGCTATGACGTTGCAACCGTGCCTCTTTGCGCGCGCCAAGCCAGCAACTCTCGGGGCGGTCTTTCACCCGCCTGCTATGCAGGTTTTTGTGCCTGCGCCTTTCGCTCTCACGCATACTCCCGGAATGTGAGAACACTCGTTATTCACGGAAACGATACCGGCGAACTCTCGGGACGTGCCCACTAACCCGCCCCCGTAATGCCGATAGGGTCAGCATGGTTCTCCCGGCGTTACCCGGCCGGGGCGGGTGAATGTGATTACTGGTACCTTTTAAATAACTGGTGATACTCTGATATCATCTTGTCCATTCCCGTTAACTGTCCTATGTGTATTCATAACGTTCCTTTCTGCCCTCGTAATCTCCGGGGCGGAGCTGCTGGTCATTTTTACTGTTTTCTTAACTTCTGAGCTTATTATATACTATACGTACGTAATTGTAAATATACAAGATGCACAATGTTTCGTACGTAACTTTGGTAAATTTGATTATGTACGTATATAGGGAAATGAGGTATTCTAAAGTTGAAGGAGTGTGAAAATATGGCTTATGATGAGAAACAAAAAGAGTATAGCATCAGCTATGCGAAGAAAAACTTAAAGAGGATTCCACTGGATGTAAAAAAAGAGTATTACGATGATGTCATAGCACCGGCTGCAAAGAAATGCAATCAATCAGTAAGGGCATTTATTTTGTCTGCAATAGAGGAGAAAATAGATAAAAACAGTTGACAAAATTACGTACGTATAGTATAATGGAGATAGTTAAGGAAGGCAAGTCCTTAACGAGTTGCCGGGCAAGAGGAGAGAGGAGGTAAAAATGGAAGAAATGACAAGACTTGAACTTTTGACATTACTATATTCAATACAAGCATTAATAGATACAGGAAACACAGATAAGGCAAAGGAGATTATCGAAAAGGTAATCAAGGAGGCCGAAAGACAGCAATAAAAATAAGCCTACAGAATAGGCTTTAGGGAAAACAGAGGAGGGCGGGCTTGCCACCGCTCCCCCATCTAAGAGAAGTATACCAAAAACAAAAGAAAGTATCAATCTGCAAATTTAATATGCAAAATTTGTAATATTTTGTCACAATCAAACCCCTCAATCGTTTTTATAAACAGAAGAGGGGTTTGCCATATCCTACTCTTCAGGCCCCGGACCCTCAGCTGGGGCCTCTTTTTCTTTTTCGACCTCTTCAGCGATCTTTCTCAGTTCCTTCCGAATCTCCTCTTGGCTGTACTTTGTTTTTTTGGGGGGGGGCAATCGCCCTGTTTTTACATAATGGATAATGTGGCAGACCGAACCAGTTACGGCAAGGCCGATAACGGACCAGTAGTACATGATATTATTTTTAATACGATTCTTAAGCTTCTTCATCTTGCCCTCCATGAATATAATTTTTACCAATTGCCCCATACTAAAAGGACTGATATTAGTCCCATTGTATCATGATTTAAAGTTAAAATCAGTAAAAATGTGCGAATATGGGTTCTTTTTGAGGTGACAATGGAGCAGAAAATAAAGAGTGATACAGAAATTAATATAGGTAAAAATATCCACGACTTGCGCAAAGCGAAACAAATCCGTCAAAAGGATGTGGTGAGAGAAATGCAGTTGCGTGGACTTCCCATAACGAGAGAGGCATATGTGAAAATAGAAGGTGGCAGACAGCACATATATGCATCGCAATTGGAGGCAATAAAAGATGTATTGGGTGTATCATATGATGAACTTTTGGCACGAAAAAAGATGGGGTAGTAAGGGTGGCCAGGAGCGATCCGGCCGCCTTATTCCGTGTTGCATATTCGTGTTGCATGACCGTGCAAAATGCAACACGGAACACCTTTTCAGTGCGGTTGTCCGCATGATTGTGCGGCTGTAAAGTATTGTATTTACTGGACTCCTTTAAAATCAAGGGTTTCCGGCTTTTTGGTTTAACGGGTTCGAATCCCGTCTCGCGCTCTCAAAAGTACCGTAACTACGGTACTTTTTTTAATGCGTGTTGTATTTCGTGTTGCATGAACCTTAAAAATTCCTTTTTTGACTCGCGACAATCTGTTTTATCGTATAGGGTAAGCCACGCCTGGTACTTGCTCATATCCAAATTAATGTCATCCGGTTCTACGATTTTTTCAAAGTACGTATCAATGATATTATCCACCTTTTCGCGTTCCTCCGAAAAAGTCTGCATGTAGATTTTTTTCATTACCTTGTCAGATTTCCAGCCGCCGCGCTCTTGGGCATACTTATCGGGTATCCGCAGCAAAGCCATGACAGACGCGCTGAGATGGCGAAGATCGTGAAAAGTAATATGCGCCATGCCATTGTCATCCTGTAGCTTAATCCATCGGTGATACAGGGCCCGGCCACTGATAGGGACCAGGATGTCTCCGTCCACCTGGTCGATAAGCTGCTTGATGTAAGGCGGTATCCGATGACGCCGGTTCCTGGCAGGATTCTTTCCCATATCCTTTCTTTTCGCTTCTCGGCCAACATCGACAACTACCTCACGGATAGTTATATAATTCCCGCTGATGGATTTTGATTTCGTCAGTCCGCGGACCTCCGACATGGAAAAAGAGAGCCACGCCGCTAGGAGTACCGGCAGCTCTATGTCCGTTCCCTTGATGATGCGCAGCACGTCGGCGGCGGAAGGGAGTTCCACTATTCGCTCCATGACCTGTGGCAGTTCGATTTTTTCAAAGTTCAGCTCTTTTTGATATTTGTTCAGCACGGCTGTGACCAGGCCCCACTCATTTTTCAGACGTTTTGGTGATATTGGCTTCGGGTTCCTGGCGCGCTTTCTTGATGGCCTCCGGGCTTCCACATTAATGGCTTCCTGTAAGATTTCTTCGTCCAGATCCTTTAATTTCGAATCCATGATATCCTGGAAGGCATTTTTCTGGATGCAGCGGTAGTCCTGTATTGTGGTTGGCGACCGGTTGATAGCCTCCCGGCTCTCTATGTAGGCGTCAATGGCCTCCGACAGGGTCATGTTCCTATACTCATGGCTCTTCGGCCGTTTCTCCTTGTTAAGCTGGAATAGGGCGGCTGCGGCCTCTGCTTCTTTCTTTCCGCGTGGCGACGGGTCATCAGATGTAAAGGATTCATAGACCCGCTTGCTTTTGGTTTTTCCTGTCTTTTCATCAATCACTTTTTCAGTGTGGCTGTAGGCCAGGCAGCGCCAGGAGCCTGACGGTAATTTTTTTGCTGTTGCCATTATATCATCCTTTCCTATTTTAGGGTAAAATTAATACGCCCCTTGCCAGGACGCACTCTGGATGATATAATTTAGGTGTCTAAACTAAACCTATCTTTCCGGTAGCATCCGGCAAGAGCATCTATGTGAAAAGCTCTAGGGGTTTTCGGCTCCTGGGGCTTTTTGCTGTTATAAGTTCAAAAGTATCTGCTTCTTACTTTCAAATTCTTCTTGTGTGATAGCCCCCATATCGAGTAATTCCTTTAATGCCTTGATACCTTCCAATGATTTTTGGGTATCCATTACAATAGACTCCTTTGTATCTGGTGTTGTTATATCGAAACACCTTAGAGTGGCATCAAGCTTGCTGTCGCATTTAAAGGATATTTTATAGGTCTTTTTTGTATCAACGTTGACAAGGGAAAAAAATGCAATTGTACTTTTTTCTACATTTTTTTCTGTCTGCTGTAGATTTGCGGTTTTATGCCCCTTCGTTTTTTCCTTACCTTTACTTCCTGCCCCCATAGCGGCACCGACAAGTGTTCCGACGCCAGGAGCGACAAGGCTTCCTAAAAGTGCACCAGCTCCGATTTTCAGGGCCTTACCTTGCTTTTTAGTGGTGCTCTTTCCGACCTCGCTGGTAGACGCATTAGTAACTGTATTATATTCAGGGCCGTTCCATTCATACGCCGAGATGGTGTAAATATTTGATGTGTCTGAATTAAAATAAACGGTTCCATCTATCCGCTGATGTATGGATAAGCCTAATGATGATAATCCTAATTCTTTATAACCGGAAATTGGCGTCAATGAGGCTGAACGATTATTTTTAAATTCGTTAATATCAAATTCTTTTGTTTCAAGCCAAGGCTGATGTTCATTAATAAAATTAATAGTCTGAATGATTTTTTCATTAACGTTGTATCCAAAATCAAAGCGTATATTAGTATTATCATTTCTTTTAAATAGCAGAAATCCGGTTTTAAGTCGAGACGCATAGGAATAATTAACCCCTTTCATAACAGAATAAGGAATTGTTATCTTATTCCCGATAAAAGTAATAAGATTAATTTCTTCTTTTCCGACAAAAAGTTCTTTAGTAGTTCCTTTTATACTCATAAAAATTCCTCCGATTAAGAATTATATCTATGCTGCGTCATCATAAAAATCCAACTCATTAATACTCTCGTTGACAGATTCCAAAATCTCATGTTTTTCAATGTAAGAGGTCCAGGCCGAAGCTATGTCTGATTTGAGTTCTCGCCTCAAATTGTTATATAATGTCTCCATTGCTTTTTTCCACATCTCGCCAGCGGCCTTTTCCAGCTTTTTGTCTTCCCAGCGGTCTTTTTTCTGCCGCTCGGCATTTTTGACTCGCTGGAACTGCATGGCTTTAAACATAAATGTTTGATAGCCAGAAAGATTCTTTTCTAGATAATCTAAAAACTCTTTGTATTTCATATGATCACTCCTTTAAATTGTTTGCTCTTAAGCGCAATCCTATTAAACGCTCTTCATAACCCAAAATACGCGATAATTGTTCGACAGAACATCCTGAATATTCTAATAATGTTTCATCGCTTATTAAAAAATCCATCCCAAATGTATCTGCCTCATCCTCAAATTTTCCGGTATTAAAGCAAGTCCTAGTATCCATAAATATCATATTAGCCTTTTTATGCATAAACATATGGCCCATTTCGTGAGCACATTCAAAAGCCTGCTCGTGGCGCGATAAACTATTATCTATGTAAATAATATTATTTCGCTGAAAATACTGATAAAAGGCTCTCACGTCAATCAGTGGAGCGAATATCAGTATTACGTTTAATCCCCGGATAACTTCAAATGGGTCTCTGCTTCGGTGTTTCCACGCCAAAGAATCAGCTAATTTTTTTATATCCATAAAATCAGTCCTTTTTGTACTTTTTTGGAGTGTACTTCTCCTTATTCTTTTTCTTCGCAAGTTCCATACCAATCTGCATTGCTGACAGGATAGACTCGATTGCTTCGGGGGTGGCCGGATCACCATCGAACATAAGTCCCTCCTGAGAAAGGAGCTGCTCTCGCGTTTGCTCAAGAATCTTTGCAATATCTCTTTCATCTTTTGGAGTGAGTGTAGCTTCTTTCATCTTTGGTTCGTCTTTTCCTGTCAAAAGGTAATCTATGCTTACGTCAAAATAATCTGCAATTTTCTGTAATCGCTCTGTTGTAGGCATACTTATCTTCCACTTTGAAATGGATCCATTGGAAAAGCCTAATTCTTTTTCTAATTTACCCTGAGATATTTTATGTGTTTTTCTTAAACTTTCAATACGTTCAAACACTGTCACAGAAACGCCTCCTAAATTTACCGAAAGTTTTCTACAAAAACGCTTGACAATTAGAAAGATTTCTGTATAATAAGAGTATGAACACAGAAAACTTTCGGTAAAATGCTTTAATAATTATTGGTAGCCTGGTAACTACATAATAGAATATTTTCTGCATTTTGTCAATAGAGATACAGAATGTTTTCTAATATTGCTCATGAAAGGAGGCTGATCATGATATATGATAAAATCAAAACAATTTGCAACTCTAAAGGGATAAGCATACGTTCTGTAGAAAAAGAGGCAGGATTAAGTAATGGTGCTATCAGCAAATGGAATGATGCCAGTCCAACGGTAGATAAACTTCAGGCGGTTGCAAAGGTTTTAAAAGTCAATATCGAAAAACTCTTGGAGTAGCAAAACATATGTTCGATAAAACGACTATATCACTGTATCGGAAATGTGTCAATAAAAAAAGCGAAAGGAGTGTGAGAGAGGGATGATTTTTAAGAATATCTATCAGGAACTGATTCTGATAAGAAAAGAGCTCCAGAGCATTCGGAGTGCTGTGGAGCCCAAGAAAATTGATATTAAGTTCAGGGGAAAAACTATTTCTCATCAAGAAAATCACGATTAAAAGATTCAAGTACACGATTATATATATCGAGATATTCCGTGTATAAATCAATAGTGACATTTCCCTTTTCCTGACTTTGAGCTTCGTTAACGCGAATTTCAAACATTTTAGGGAGGATAGAAACCGCAAAATCATGAGCACGTTTTTCATTATCGGTCATGGTGAGTCTCCTTTCTTCTGTATTTCAGCATGGCAAACTGATAAGGAGATTGTATCACAGGGATGGGAGTAAAACAATATGTCAATGGGAAAAGGAGGCGAGAGAGGATGGAAGAAAAGAAAGCATTTGAGGCTTTATCGTGCGCCAAGGAAGTTGTTAAGGTGTTGGAAAGACATCATGCTACAGTTAATGATATGGAAAGAGTGCTTGGTATAGTAAAGGATATGGTTTTGTCAAGCACTCTAGTCCACATAGAATAAGATTCCTGCTTAATGAGACTCGATGAATGTCAAGCCAGAATAAGTAACACGAACATCAGTCAGAGAAAAATGTGGTTTGCCATCCATCGTGCGCTGGTATGATAAGCCGCTCAGATATCTCCGATCAACGCACTCTGCAAGAGCTGCATTAAAATCACCTTCATCTATAGAAGAAGATAAAGAGTTAACAGCGATACCGTCGCGAATTTGAACCAAGATGTCTTTCATAGCGGAATCAAATTCTTTGGTTGATTTAAACATGATAGCTCTCCTTTCTTATGTACTCGGCGGTGCAACGCCTGTAAGTACAGTATAGGTCAGGAGGCTGTGAAAATCAAGGAAGAGAAAGGAGTGTAAGAACATGACAGACAAGCAAAAAGCAGCCGCCCATGCCGCCTACACCCGTCAGCAGGCAGAAAATGTTCGAGCAATTATCAGCGAACATAAGGCTCGCAGAAATATGACCAATGCCGGAATCGCGAAGGCAATCCATATGCCACTAAGGACGTTTGAAAAGCGAAAAATGGATCCAGGCCTTTTTAAACTGGAAGATTTATGGCTACTATGCGAGGCTTTAGGTGTACCAGAGGAACAGCGCAAGACCATTATGTAAAGGAGGTGATACCAATGCACAAACATGATTACACCGGTGCCCAGGTCGTCCGAATGCGGCGTCAGCTGCGGGAAGAGAAAGCTGAGCAGCTGTGGCTGCGCAAACTGCTGGCCGTGGCGATTATCCTGTGTGCGGTACTAACCGGGACGCTGCTTGCGGTGGCGCAGACGGCAGGGATTTTGTGAGAGGAGGGAAGTATGAGTAAAAGAAGAAATGGCACTAACCGGGCTGGGGCCGCCATCGGCGTGAACCGCTATACGGGGAAGCTGATGCCGAGAAAGAAAAAGAACCTGCCGGAGGCAACCGGACAGGCTCAGGAACTTAAAAAATATTCGTACTCTGATTATAACAGAGACAACAGGAGGATGCAAGGATGAAAGCAGAATACTATTCCAGAATTGGGCAAGCATTGGATAAATTGAAATTACAGGGTGATTATGCTGTTGCAACAATAGGCGGCATTTATGGATTGGAAGTAAGTGTCCGTGACGGCGGGATTGACGGAGAGTCGATTTTAAATGTAACGATTTCTGCAGACGTATCAGAGGAAATTGTCAAAAGGCTGGTTGAGTTGTTAGAGGCCAGAGCAGGACTGGGGTGAGTGTATGCACTATAAAGGAATCGGACCAGAGAGAGGGAATGATGTTGAATGTGAGGATGCCTATTCCTATGCTCTCAACCGATGCTTACATGGAAGCGAGAATGATCAGAAGGAATTCAGTTCTATGCTTATAGAATGGTTTTACTCCGGAAATTGGATAGAGGAGGATTGAAATGCTTAAAGACTATAACGAACTTAGAAAAATTGATGTTACACCTTACTGCGATCTCAGAGACGGAATCACTTACCTTCCTTACAATAAATGCATTGATCTTCTACATGAAAACGGGGCAGAATTAGTATTTTTTCTTCCAGTTCCGAACCCTAAAACTGGAGGAAGCTTATATGAATCAGAATCAACATTTTTAGATAAAAATGGAGTTCAGAATCGTTGTTATGAAACAAAAATAGAGATACATATTGACGATAAAATCTACTATATGCAGTCGCCGGTTATGAACGGAGCAAACCCAGTTAAAGATAATTCGATGAGCCAACAGAGAGTGTGGAACAGTATGACCAGAAGCTTTGTGAAAGCGGTCGCTATGTATACAGGCTTAGGTTTCAGCTTGTGGCTGAAAGAAGAGGAGATTGAACGCAAGCAGCAGGAAACAGCCGACCAGTATCATGATATACGAAAAGTCAAGGAAAGAGTTTTGCAAACACTTACAGCAATACAAAAAGAAGGGAATTTGACGCTGGAACAAACGGCAATACAGATGGGAAGAAGTGCTGATGAACTCAATGCTTGGTTTAAACAATATGATATCCTCTTTGCAGTAGAAAACAATCTGGAACATGTGTTGAAAAAAATAAGGCAGGACAATTATGATAAGCGACCATGATAGAGCTTACTATATTGGGGCTAGTGACACAGAATATGTGTTACGAAGCTGGAAAACAAAAACCTTCGAAAAATGGTGGTTTACAAAATTAGGTTTAACCTGCATGAATTTTTCTAATGATGCAATGATGGCCGGGACTGCGTACGAACACAAAATATTAGATTCGCTTGAAATTCCTGGAATGCAAAAGGACCGGCAAGTCATAATAGGAAGATTGCGGGTAAATCTGGACGGAAGTACAAACGATACGATTTATGAAGTTAAAACGTACAGAGCGGGTAAATGCTTTAAACCTTCAAAGGCATATTGGGATCAGGTGCAAGTGGAAATGTATGTAACTGGATTCAGGAAAGCCTATATTGTTGCTTATTGCCTTCAGAGCGAAGATTACTTTAATTTCTATCGTGACATAGATACAGAACGTTTAAGCATGCATCCGATAGATTACGATAAGGAATTTATAAACAATGTGTATCTTCCTAAATTCAAATACCTGGAAGAATGTTTGAAGGATGGGAAATTTCCTACAGAGGAGGAATATGGAAAGCAAAGGTTATTTGAAGGGAGTATCAAAGGACTGGATAACCGGAAATTTTCTGCTTACATTCGAGGTTGAGCATGATGTATCCAGCCAATTGCCTTCTATGGCTGGAAAGACCTTGCGTATGACCGTGAAACAATGGAGAGAGAAACGTAGTCTTGATGCGAATGCATACTATTGGGTGCTTTTAAGCAGGCTGTCTGAGTCGCTTGGGATTTCCAAGCCACGCGCACACAATATTATTCTACGTAAATATGGACAGCCTGAGACGTTTGACGGCTCAGGGGCTTATATCCGTATACCTGACACCGAAAAAGCCGAGGAAACGGCACTGGAGGCGTCTACATACCATATCAGACCAACGTCTCAGGTGGTGGCAGGAACGGACGGCGTGGATTACCGCACTTACATTATGCTGAAAGGCTCCAGTGCTTACGACACGCAGGAAATGAGCGTATTAATTGAAGGACTCGTGAGTGAATGCAAGGAGCTTGGAATTGAAACTCTTCCGCCAGACGAAATAAAGAGAATGCTTATGACTTACGAGGCGAACAGGAGGAAGGATGGCTAAACGATTATGGAGCGTATTAACCGATGACATGGACCACTGCTATTTTACAGGCAGTCCAGATGTCGAGCGTCACCATGTTTTCGAGGGACGCAAAGGGAATAAAGTCAAGTCGGAGTTGAGGGGATTTGTGGTCCCTCTCCGACGGGATTTGCATCCCAATGGAGTATGGTTTAAACGGACTCCAGAAAACTTACAGATAGATAAAATCTTAAAACAGAGATGCCAGATATACTATGAGTCCCACTATGGGACAAGGTATGATTTTATTAAAGAGTTTGGGAAATCATACCTGTAAAACAGACCTCCACGGCAGTTAATATATCACGAAAAAGAATGCCACTGGAGTTACAAAGGGCGGCATTGACCAGCCGCCCACTCCTAACGAGGAGGTGAGGGAGTGAACGATTTTGAATTATTTACCTATTCGGTTTATAACGCCCTCGGAGTAGGACACCAGAACGCTCAGACACGCCGGGAGCTGTGCCAGAAGCTCCACTGTGGAGACCGTAGCTTAAGGAGAGCAATCGAAGCATTGCGACGTAATTATGCAATCCTTTCTAAGGATGATGGAAAGGGCTATTATCTGCCAGAAACCAGCGAGGCTGGCCGAGATGAGGCCAGGCAGTGGCTGAAACGCCAAAACGACCGGATGCATAGTATCAAGGCATCACAAGCCGGAGCAGCCAAATTTGCAGGTCAGTACCGGAGGCAGCGGCAGAATGAAACACCTGGGCAGCTCAATATGTTTGGCGTGGGTAGGAGCCTATGAGCGATTTTATAAAGTTAAGCCGAAAAATTTTGGAGTGGGAATGGTATTCCGATATTAACACAAAGATTCTGTTCCTTCACATGCTTCTAAAAGCGAATTGGAAGGATGGGCGGTTTCAGGGAGTGGAGATACCGCGTGGCTCTTTTGCATCATCCTACCAGGGCCTGTCCCAGGAAACCGGATTGTCAATAAAAAATGTCAGGACGGCACTGGAACATTTAAAAAGCACCGGAGAGGTGGCAGTCAACCGACACCCAAAATTTACTGTATTTACAATAAAAAACTACCATTTATACCAGTCAACCGGCAGTCAACCGGCAGAGAATCGGCAGTCAACCGGCACAGAATCGGCAACAATAGAAGAAGGAAAGAAGGAAAGAAGGAAAGAAATAAAAGACGTCGTTGACACTCCGCGTCGAAAGGCCGGGCCAACATCGTTTACCGAAGAATCGTTTGAGATGCAATGCGTCAATGCCCTGGTGCAGTCTTGCCTGCGTCAATTCCCGGGTGCAAAGGTCCCGACGACAGAAACGGAAAAAACAGAGTGGTGTGTCCATATTGACCGGATGAAACGGCTTGATGGACGGAGTGAAACAGATATCCAGGAAGCGTTGCAGTTTGCCATCAAGGATCCGTTTTGGCAATCCAATATACGCAGTACCAAAAAGCTGCGGGAAAAGTTTGAGACGCTTATTTTGCAAGCACGTAGGCCAAAACAGACAGGAACAAGAAAGGCGACGAACAGATTCCACAACCTGGAAGAACATGGATACGATTATGACGAGATGGTCTGGGACATGATGAACGCGAAGGGAGGAAAAGAAGAATGAACGCAGGATGTAGTGATACAGACGATAGATTGGACTTAGAGGGGATCTGGCCGGAGGAAATTGAGGCCACAAAGGAGCGGGTCAAGATTGGTGACAAGCTGGTTATCCTTGACGTAAACCGCTTTAATTGTAGGACTGGTGGCTTCGGTGTGCCGGTTGAAACGGCTGTAATTGGCAAATACCCGCATCTGTTACACCTGGAAAACTGGATGTCTGCTACATACGCCCAACTGGCGCAGTATTACCGGAGCAATACCAGAAAGAGGTGCATAGTCTGATGGCGACGAAAGACAGCGTGAAAAGGGCAGTAATTGAATTTATCAAGCAGCATGGATATTCGCCTACTGTTCGGGATATATGCCTGATGACGTCACGTTCTGCCGGTGTGGTGCATTCCTACATGACCGAGATGCTTCGCACCGGGGAACTGATGACAGACGCTCCTCTCGGTTCGCAGCGCGCGCTCAGAGTGCCAGGAATGCGCTGGATTGATACGAAAGAATATGCGGGAGTGGTAAAACAGTTATACAGGCTGTTAGAGCATTGCCGGGAGATGGCGGCAGAACCGGGATGCGCCGATGACTGGGAACAAGACGTGGACGCACTGGAAAAGGTGATTAGGGCTTTGGAAAGAGAGGAAAGATGAAGGGAACAATTGACCACGGAAAGATAGAAGTGCTGTTGGTTTATGACTGGGACGGAATCAGGCAGTCGATCTTAAGCGGACTTAAGAAACTGGGAAAAGACATTCCGATTGTGATGGCAGAGGAAAGCAGGAAAAATGAATAAGACATGTTGGAGCTGCCTGTACGAATACTCTTGTAATTGGGAGTTGGCAGGAGAGGAAAGCCATTGCCAGAATTGGAAACCAGAATCAGGGGAAGAACGATCCTGTAAGACATGTGGAAGTCAATGCCTGACCCCAGGAGCCTATTGTGTTCACACTGGGTATTCTTATTGGACGCCAAAAAAATAATTGAAGATTTAGAGGGGGCATAATCACATGGAAAAAAGAAAGTATATTGCCATAAGCATCAAACATTCAGATGGTTTGAGATTTACGTTGTGGGGACAAGAAAGAACAGAAGACCATGAAAAGAGGTGCTTTTCAGGCTATCTGGGAACGATGGATTTTGACAAGTGTGAACTTTACAGTCTGAAGGATTTTCAGGATTCATATGGAAATGGAATAATTAAGTGTGACGAGCCTGTAAGGATGACAGTAGGCTTAGTGAAAAAATGGAAAAAGTACGACACAGTTTTGGTTGACTACGAGGAATACAAAAAATTTGTGAGTTTTATTGATTGAGGATTTAGAGGAGCGAAGAGATGCTAGATATAAATGGAGAATGCGGCTCTGATGAGTGCTGTGCAACATGTAGATGGGGCCGACTGGTAACGGATGACGATGAGGGAGAAGTTGTTTTTTGTAATTTGAATGGCGGAAATGAGATAGAATGTGCAACGGATGATTGCTGCCTTCTGTACAAAAACTGAGGATTTGAAGGAGAAAAGGAATGTATTTAAACATTGAATACAGAGACGGAAATAAAGAACAAAAATGTGTGGATGATTGCACCATTAAAAGCGAATGTCTAATGTATTACATCAGATGGGGTAAAGATGCCGGTACACATTATATTCCGTTAGATATTATTAAAGAGTTTCACAAAGAGAAATGAGGATTTAGAAAAGGAGTGAGAGCAATATGGAAACAGGATTATTTGATAAAAATGGAACCCCAATTAACATCGGAGACAGGACCAGATTGGTATTAAAAGATGGCGAGGTCCGAGAGTTCGATGTGCGTTTTAAAACAGTTAAAAGGACAACGATTAAGACTCTTCGCGGATTTGGGCCGGAGAGCATAGATGTTTCAATAACTGGAATTTTCTTCTGCTGGCAGGAAAACGATTTATTACCGTGTGTGGATGAAAACGGGGTTTCTGATGTGGAAAAAATGGAAGTGATTCAGCCGCCGGTTTGGGGTGCAAGTAGTTTGTGAGTTGAGGATTTCCATGAGAAACGGAGGACGGATAAGATGGGATATTGTAACGGAGACTGTGAATATTTAACAAACCGGCATCATTGCAAGAAGTACAAAAAAGGTCTTGCCTACAGCAGTTTCAGCAGCCGGAGTATATCAACCGGAGCCGTTCATGAACGATGCAGTGAGTGCGATAAGGATCATTGGATTGCGAAGTTAGAAGCTCGATTAAAATCCAATAGCAGACCGTCACCAACTGATCCGGAAGATAGTATCCGGTGCGGCAACTGTGATAGTGATGTACCAATTGATGAGGATTATAAGTATTGCCCTTACTGTGGACAAAAACTTTAATCGCTTAAATTGACATTTGGAGGTGTAAGATGCCAAAGAGGACACCAGATAACTGTAAGTATATTAAGTGTCATGGGGAGCCGGGACGAGATAGCAATGGTAAGTGCATGGGGTTTAGTCGTGCCAACGATGATGAGCCTATAGAGGTGTGCAAGCGGTGCGTGTACTGCACAGCACATGAGGAGGATTTTAGATGATAGAAAGAAAATCTTGGGAAGAGTTTAGAAATGCCGGTTTGTTATGGTGGATCAACATGATTTTACATACCTTTGGATGGGCTATTACAGTTGACTTAAAAGACGGTAAAATAATTGACTGTTATCCGGCCAGAGTCAAATTCGCTCGACCTGAGAAATTTTTTAGAAAAAGTAAAAATAGCAGCCGATGAAATGACAGAAGATTATATGCAGGGAGCAGAGAGAGATAAAAACAAAACGATAGATATTGAGAGTTTTACACGATTACCAATAAATTGAGGATTTAGAGGAGGAATAGGATGGCATATGCGGAAAAGACTTCTGTGTCTGTTTCCAGGACTAAGGCTGACATAGAGGAGCTGATAAGTCGGTATGGGGCGGAGCAGTTCGTGAGTGGTTTTAAGGGAAACACAGCAGCGATCGGATTTACTATTTCTGGTCGGCAGATACGATTTATACTTCCTTTGCCAGATAAACAGGCAAGGGAATACTGGTATACACCGGGGCGCGGTAATCGCCGGACGGATGATGCAGCGCATACTGCATGGGAACAAGCGTGCCGGAGTCGGTGGAGGGCCTTGTATCTTATTGTCAAAGCAAAGTTGGAGGCAGTGGAGGCTGGAATAAGCACGGTCGAGCGCGAGTTTTTATATGATATTGTGCTGCCGGACGGCCGCACCGCTGGCGAATGGCTGGCGCCGCAGATAGAGACGGCATATGAGACTGGACAGATGCCTCCAATGTTACCGATGCTAAATTGACATTTAGAGGTGAACGAATGAAAGATTGTGAAGTTTGCATTTGTCCAGATTGCCAGAAGCAGGACGAATGCGAAATTTGTAACAAGTGCTATACCTGCCCTGGAGAACACGCAAAAAGTGAATGCCCTTATGGTGGGTTTGAATCAGATAATTGACATTTTGTATAGTAGGCTGGTGATTGATTATATGATAGAACAAATTAAACTATTTCCGGATGGAGAACAGAAAAATGTGAGATTATATGTGGAACATGATACCACAGTTGATAATTGGATTAGGGAATATCATTATCTCCACTCCGTCCCAGCTGGTGCCATATTAAGATTTTGTTTTAAAAATGCATCAGAAGAAATTCTTGGCTGCATGATGTGGGGGCGTCCCACAAGTAGAAAAATCAATCAAAAAAATATTTTAGAATTGACTAGAATGTACTTTGTAGATGATACTGAAGCATTTATTGAAAGTAAATGTTTAAGTATGGCACGTAAATATATACGAAAGCATTGTCCAAACGTAAAAGGATTAATTGCATATTCTAGTACAGGCGCAGGACATGAAGGAATCGTATATCAAGCAGACAATTGGTACGCATTAGGTGGGCAAAAAGGTGGTAATTGGGAAAACCGAGAGCATCGTATTAATAGAGACTTGTCTACTAAAATAAGATGGACTCGAAGTCCATAAATCATTTATAAATCGCAACACAAATAGAGGTCAACAAAGCTATAAAAGAAATAATTATTGGTAAAACTTTGATGATGATGTCATAGCGTTGAGATTTTAGTTGCTGTTTGTAATCTAATATTGCTTTTTCACCTTCTTGAGTGAGCATCATGCAGTTACTGACCATTTGACTAGAAGTTTTACCGGATTCACCCTCTATAACATCAGTAAGACCAGAAACATAGGGCATACAGATATACCCTAAATCATCAAGATTATCTATGCTTGCAAGACCGAAAAAGGCAGTAGGAGAAAAATATATTCGTCAGGATATCAGCATGGAACCGGAGCAGTTTAAACAGGTGATTGCATATTGCCAGGAGAAGGAACGCTCTATCTCCTGGGTGGTAAGAAAGGCACTTGAGGCGTATTTTGTGTGTAACGATACACAATGCTATTGACATTTAAAGGAGAAAGAGCAATGGGAAGAATGTATGGAACATGTTCTGAGTGCGCAAACCGGCAGCAGGGGAAAAGATATTGGGGGAACCACTTCGGCCCAGGATGCACCGCAGAGCTGGACGGAGTACACCCGTTGGGGTGGGGGCATCAGGAAGAGGACGAAGAGCCGGAGAGGAACGAACGCGGAATGATAGTGTGTAAACCTTGTTATTATTTCAGAGCGGTGGAGCAGGAATAAAGGAGGAAGCAAAACGAGTAAATCAGAGTACATAAAAGTGGCAGAGCAGCGGCGCCGTCGGGCATCCGTCCAGTACTACATCCTGAAGGGGCCACGGCCGGAGACCTGGTCGGCGGTGATGCCGGCATATTGTTACACGGTGCTATGTCCGGTTCCCGGGCTGCGGGACAACACTGGTGGACAGATAGGAGGCGATGACAATCAAAAATAAGAGCAAAACAGAGCTGGCCTTAATGGGAGCTATTTTCCTGGAGGATATTGATAAGTGCAGACAACGGGTCAAGATAGGAGATGCGTTTAATGTGGCCGACAACGCCTGGAAATGTGAGAAGGGCAATGGTGTGCGGCCAGTTATGCGTGGCCGGGTGACGGCTAAGTATCCGCACTTTGTGATACTTGATTGTGGGACATCCATTACATACGTTCAGATTATCCAATACCGGCGCAAGCGTGGCCGAAATAAATTTGTGGATTAAGGAGGAGGCGCCAGTGGAGATTAAGATAACCAGGAAGCTGCTAGATGATTACCGGCGCCTAAAGCGGGAGATTCCTCTCCTGGAGCTGGAGCTGGTCGAGATGCTTCAAGGAGATAACGGTTTCGACAACAGCACAATCTTTGATTACCGGACCGGAGAGGCGATACCCCAGAGCGTTGTGGGATTTGACTGGAAACTGCGAGAGCATCGTGAGAAGGTATTGGATGGGAAAAAGGATAAGGTCAAAGCGGTTGAAAAATGGATTGAGGCCATAGAGGACGGGCAAACACGATGTGTATTTAAGATGTTTTACATTAATGGGATGACATGGGAGCGGATTGCGGACAAGACTGGATATAGTAAAAGTCCTGATTACCCACGGAAATTGATTAGAGACACATATTTGGAAAAGTGTAAAATTAAATAAAGTTATCCGTTTTATCCGCCTTATCCGTTGTAGAATACAATTAGGCCAAAAGGCTAAATGCCGGAGGCCACTCCCCATACGGCCGCCAGCGTGTAAAAGCCTGGTGGCCGATTAGAAGCCGACGTTCTTACCGCTTTCTTCATGGCTTCACAAATCGGATAGAAAACGGCGGTTAGGTGACACGAAAGGTCCCTTGGTCGATATCATACCAGTTGGCTGCTGTGCGGCCCGAAAGATACCCGTCAGCCAGACACGCAGAGCTGGTGCATACCGGGGAAGACCCGGTATTAGTGCGAGGTAGAGCAGTGGCAGCTCGCCGGGCCCATAACCCGGAGGTCGCTGGTTCAAATCCAGCCCCCGCTATTGGCATCCAAGAGGGTGCCTTTTACATTTAGAATCCCGGTCTGGTGAAATGTAGACAGACTGGGCCTCCCTGTGGTGGGAGACATACCTTTTTAACTGTGATATGATTCGGTTAAGGAGGTGAAATTGATGAATGCTATGTGGAAAAACTACAAGGAGATGTACGATGAAGGCATTAGAGAGGATCGGAGACTTCAACGTATAGTCAAATATTTCAGGAGTAAAGGTCCATCTTGTAGTGTGTATGATTCTGTAGAAGAATCTTGTAAAAGACGTATTAAAGTGCATCGCAGGCAAGTAAAACATATCATGAAAGAACATTCATAATGAACGAAAAAGAGATAGCCCCGGTTGTCTCTTTTTCTTTACCAAAACGAAACGATTGAGAGGTGGTGAGGATTGGATGAAGCACGAGCGCAAAATTATGAATTAGCCCTATCTGATTACCAGGCGGGAATGAAATACAAAGACATTGCTGAGAAATATGGTGTGACCATAAACACAGTAAAATCTTGGAAGACCAGATACAGGTGGTCGAAAGATAAGAAAAAAGGTGCGCACACAAAAAATGAAAAGGTATGCATACAAAAAAATATAGAAGTTGTTGCGGAAGACGTCAAGCAGGTGATGGACAACCCAGACCTGACGGACAAGCAGCGACTTTTTTGTTTGCATTATGTCCGGTGTTTCAACGCAACGAAGGCGTATCAGAAAGCATATGATGCTGATTATAGGACAGCGCAAAGCAATGGATACCAACTGCTTACAAAAACTTACATCCGCGATGAAATCGCCCGCCTTAAGCAGAACCGCCTGAACCGGGAGCTGATGGACGAACACGACATATTCCAGAAATACATGGACATCGCTTTTGCCGACATCACGGACTTTGTGGAGTTTGGGCGGGAAGAAGTTCAGGTAATGGGAGCGTTCGGCCCAATAGAGGTGGAAGACCCTGATACCGGCGAGAAGGTTCCGCTTATGAAAGAGATTAATAGCGTTCGATTCCGGGAGGCGGAGAAGGTAGATGGGACATTAATCACCGAAGTCAAGCAGGGCAAGGATGGTGCAAGCATCAAACTGGCAGACAGGATGAAAGCGCTGGATTGGCTATCGTCGCACATGGACTTGGCCACGGCGGAGCAGCGGGCGAAGATGAAACGGATAGAGGCACAGACCGCAAGGATATCTGGAACGGAAAGCAGCGAGGAGCTTCAGAAATTGGACAAAGTGCTGGAAGAGATAAAAGGGGTGGTGTAGGATGCCGTTTTCAAAAAAGCAGCAGGAATTCTTTGAGAATGCGAATCACCGCTGGAACATCAAATCCGGCGCCACCAGGTCAGGAAAGACCTACATGGATTATTATGTTATTCCGAAGCGCATCCGGGCAAGGGCTGGAAAAGAGGGGCTTACTGCCATCCTTGGAGTATCTAAAGGAACCATCCAGAGGAACATCATAGAGCCGTTGCAGGGAATATGGGGGACACGTCTTGTCGGAGACATCAACTCCCAGAATATCTGCCCGATGTTCGGTGAGGATGTGTACTGCCTGGGGGCTGAGAAGGTCAGTCAGGTATCTAAGCTCCGTGGCTCCGGTCTGAAATACTGCTATGGCGATGAGGTGACAGATTGGAACAAGGATGTGTTCGACATGCTGAAGTCCCGCCTGGATAAGCCTTATTCCTGTTTTGACGGGGCCTGCAACCCGGACGCGCCTCAGCACTGGTTCAAGAAGTTTCTGGAATCAGATGCGGATATCTATTGCCAGAAATATGAGATATTTGACAATCCGTTCCTTGACCCGACTTTTGTGTCGGAATTGTGCAAAGAGTATAAGGGTACTGTGCTGTATGACAGGTATATCCGCGGCCTGTGGGTAGCCGCTGAAGGCTCTGTTTACAAGCTTATGTGCGACGCTGTATCCAGCGATGCGAAGATGAATCCCTACGCTATACATGAAAAACCGAAGAATCTTATGGAGATTAATGTCGGTGTTGACTTTGGCGGCTCCGGTTCCGGTCACGCATTCGTGGCAACGGGCATATCCAGGGGGTATTGCTCTATCGTGGGTCTGGCCAGTGAGCGACACATGAGCGTTAATGGCAGCATAGACCCTGATGTACTGGGGAATCTGTTTGTGGACTTCTGCTTGAAGATTATCAATCTGTATGGGTATATCACCCATGTGTACTGTGACAGTGCGGAACAGACACTGATAGCTGGCCTTCGGACAGCAGCACGAAAAGCAGGACTGTCATGGCTGCATATCGAAAATGCGTTGAAAACGTCAATCAATGACCGAATACGGTTCACACAACGAATGCTTAGCCAGCGCCGTTTTTTCTATGTGCTAGACCAGTGCCAGACGCTGGAAGATGCGTTGACAACGGCACTGTGGGACGAGAAAAAATGCCTGGTCGAGGATGTACGCCTGGATGACGGAACGAGTGACATTGATACGCTGGATGCGTTTGAATACACGTTTGAACGGGACATAAGCCGGTTCATCCGGTACGAATAGAGGTGAGAAGATGAAATTCACAAAAATGCTGGACTTAATCACAAATGTCCTGAGCCAGGATGCCGACACGCAGATAGATGTGTGTATGACATCCCAGATGGCCAACCAGATAGAACTGTGGACGCGGATGTACGAAAATCGGTCACCGTGGGTTAACAACAAGGATGTACACAGTGCGAACCTGGCACCGGCTATCGCGTCGGAACTGGCCCGCCTGGTGACGCTGGAAATGAAATCTGAAGTCACAGGTGGAAATGACTCCGGATATCTGGACGAACAATACAAGCGAAAAGTTCTGAAAAGCATACGGCGGTATGTCGAATATGGATGCGCCAAAGGCGGCCTGGTCATGAAGCCGTATATCACCCAACAGGGCATCGAAGTGCAGTTTGTACAGGCCGATTGCTTCTTTCCTCTCTCCTTCGACAGTTCCGGTCGGATTACACAGTGTGTATTCACGGAACAGTTTCGGAAAGGAAAGAAGATATATACCCGATTGGAGATTCACTCCATGCAGGCCGGGAGAATCCGGATTACAAACAGGGCATTTGTGGCTACCAATAACGATAGCCTTGGTAGCGAAGTGTCAGTCAACAGCATTGACCGATGGTCAGAACTGGCCCCGGAAGTCACATTGGAAGGGGCGGACCGTCTGCTGTTTGGATATTTTAAGGTACCGCTTGCGAATGCTGACGATTCCGACAGTCCGCTTGGTGTATCGGTGTATTCCCGGGCGATTGGTCTGATTAAGGAGGCAGACAAGCGATATTCGAACATTTGCTGGGAATACGAAGGAACACAGCTTGCGGTACACATCGCGACGTCGCTGCTTAAGTACAACCGAGATCGCGATAAATTCGAATACCCCGGAGGTAATGAACGTCTATACCGAAATTTGGAGTATAACACGGGTGCTGCTGATAAACCGTTCATTGATACCTTTTCTCCGGATATCCGAGACACCGCACTGTTCAATGGCTTTAATAATCAGCTGAAACTAGTGGAATTTAACTGCTGTTTGGCATATGGAACGTTGTCCGACCCACAAAGCGTGGACAAGACAGCCACGGAAATCAAGACCAGCAAGCAGCGTTCCTATGTGATGGTGTCCGACACGCAGATGGCGTTACAGGATGCATTAGAGGATTTGGTGTATGCGATGCACTTCTGGGCAGTGCTGTACGGGTTAATTCCAGCTGGCGGAAACTATGAGGTGTCTTTTGACTGGGATGACAGTGTCATTGTAGATGCCGAAGAAGACCGCAACCAGGATCGCAATGATGTAGCGATGGGAGTGATGCGGCTTGAAGAATACCGGGCGAAGTGGTATGGAGAGACGCTGGAGGAGGCGGTCAAGAACCTGCCGGAACCGGCACTGACGGAGGAGTGATGTAAATGACGCCAGAAGAATTGGAGAAGTTGCCGAAGCCGCTGGAACGTACCATGACGGCGCTTGAACTGTCCATCATGAATGAGGTAATACAGCGCATCAAAGAGGTGGGGCGGCTCACCCCGGTCATTGACTGGATGTTGAACCGGCTGGTGGCCATCGGGGAAAGTAAGTCCCGAATCAAGCAGCTGATAGGAGAAGCCGTCAAAGAAGCAGACTTTAAAATTGACGAAATTTACAAGCAGGCCGTCCTGTCTGATTATATTCGGAACCGGGAGATATATGAAGCCGCAGGCGTTGATTATCAGCCCTATGAAGACAATCAATGGTTACAGCAAGTTGTGGATGCAGCGCGCCGGCAGACTAAAGGCAGTTTGCGGACATTGGAAAACATTACACAGACTACTGGGTTTAATGTGATGATTGGGAATCAGCGCGTATTCACCCCGCTTTCCGAATATCTGGAGCGCAGCCTGGATAAGGCAATGCTTGGAATCACTACCGGCACCAGGACGTACAGCCAGGCCATAGGTGAGGTGATTGACGAGATGACGGCCAGCGGCATCCGGACTGTGGATTATGCATCCGGGAAGTCAGACCGCATAGAGGTGGCAGCCAGGCGTGCAGTGATGACCGGTGTGGCCCAGATGACCAAACAGGTCAGCGACAAGAACGCTGAGGAGCTGGGGACGGACCATTGGGAGGTAGACTGGCACATGGGCGCCAGGAACACAGGTACTGGGTACCTTAATCACCAGAGCTGGCAAGGCAAGGTATACAGTTCTGAGGAGATGCGGACTGTCTGCGGCGAGGGTGAGATGCTAGGTTTCGCAGGCATTAACTGCTATCATATTAAGTTCCCCTTCCTGCCTGGGATATCAAAGCGGAAGTATACGGATGAGTGGTTGGCGGAACAGAACCGGAAAGAGAATGAGAAGAAAACATTCCGGGGGAAGGAGTATGACACCTATAGCGCATTGCAGTATCAGCGGAAGTTAGAGCGAACCATCCGGAAGCAGAAACAGGACGTGGAACTTCTGGAGAAGGCGGGAGCTGATAAGGATGATATAACGGCTGCCAAGTGTCGGTTGAGACTGACCAATAAGGCTTATGTGGATTTCTCTAAGGAGATGGACATGCGGCAACAGAGGGAGCGGCTGAGGATTCCAAAGTAAAAAGTTGCGATATCGCAACGGAAAGAGAGGATTATATGATTATTACAGGAATGAAGCATTTTGAAAATGTATGCCAGAAGAAATTGGTTGAGTGGTATAGAAAAAATAGACCAGGGGTTGAAATTGACTTGGGCGATGTATTTATTGTTTGGTCATGCAAGACTTTACAGAATTATAAGTGTCTTGCATCTACGACAATAAGCGGAGATGGAATCTATGCTGAATATACGTTTAACGGCGATAAGCAAGAATTGTATGAAGATGTGTACAAGAAACTGACAAATATTTGCCACAAAGAGGAGTAAGCACGCGGGACTACCCTGGGTGCTATTTTTACGCCCAAAATTGCCCGGAACGGCGTAAAACTACCACCACAAGGGATGCAACCCCGTAGAAAAGCGTAGTGAGAAAGGAGCAATATGAAACGTAAATTTTTAGAGGACATGGGCCTGGCGAAAGAGCAGGTAGACAGCATTATGGCCGAGAATGGCAATGATATCGAGGCCATCAAACAGGAGCGGGATACTTACAAGGGGCAGCTGGAGACGGCGCAGTCAACGCTGAAAAGCTTTGAGGGCGTAAATATATCAGAGCTGCAAACGAAAGTGACAACACTTACAAACGACCTTGCAACCAGAGAGGCAGAGTATAAAAAGCAGTTAGCAGACCGAGACTTTAATGACTTGCTGAAATCCACGGCGGAAGGATTTAAGCCTAGGGATATCAGAGCTGTTATGCCTTTCCTGGACGTGGAAAAACTGAAATCCAGCAAGAACCAGGAAAGTGATATCAAAGCGGCCTTAGAGGCTGTAAAAAAGGACAACGGGTACCTTTTTCAGGATGTCACAATTCCGAGAGTGGTTGCACCCACTCCGGGGCCTGGCGGAGAAAAAACAGACGATACAAGGACACAAGCAAACAATGCCCTGAGAAGTATCTTGGGCAGAGAATAAGGAGGTAAACAATATATGGCAGTATATATTACAAGCAGAGCCGACGCGGAGGCCATTATCCGCGAACAGGTTATTTCAACTATTTTTCAGGACGCACCGAAGCAGTCCACATTCATGAGCATGGCGCGTAAGCTGCCGAATATGACCAGCAACCAGACCCGCATGAGGGTTCTTGACTTCCTGCCAACGGCTTATTGGGTGGATGGGGATACAGGAATGAAGCAGACCAGCCGCCAGGCATGGGACAACGTATTCATCGAAGCCGCCGAGCTGGCAGTTATTGTGCCGATTCCGGAGGCCGTGCTGGACGATGCGGAGTTCGACATTTTCGGGGAGATTACTCCAAGAGTCAACGAGGCGATCGGCCAGCGAGTGGACAGCGCTATTATTTTCGGTGTGAACCGTCCGCGTAACTGGCAGAACGATATCATCACACTGGCCAGACAGGCGGGAAATAATGTGGCAGTCGGATCCAATCCAGATTATTACAATCTGCTCCTGGGCGAAGGAGGCGTTATTTCCAAAGTCGAGGAGGACGGCTTTATGGCAACCGGAGCTTTGGCTGCCATGAGTATGAGGGCCAAGCTGAGGGGGATCCGCGCAACGGACGGCAGCCTGATTTTTAAATCCGATATGCAGGGTTCAACAAACTATGCGTTGGATGGGGCACCGATGTACTTCCCTCAGAATGGTGCTTATGACAATACTATCGCTCAGCTGATTGTTGGTGACTTCAAGCAGGCGGTATATTCCATCCGTCAGGATGTGACGGTAAAGATTCTGGACCAGGGTGTCATTCAGGACCCGACTACGAAAGAAATCGTCTATAACCTGGCACAGCAGGATATGGTTGCACTGCGTATCGTATTCCGTATGGGATGGGCGCTTCCAAACCCGGCAACCAGGATGGACGAAGACCGTGTAGGCTGCCCGTTTGCTTACCTGGAACCGTCTACAGCGGTAACAACCCAGAAAGTTACATTTACAGTAAAAGACAAAGATGAATCATCTACAGCAATTGCAGGCGCGATTGTAGACGTAAATGGATCTAGAATTAAAACTAATACATCAGGTGTGGCAGAATTTAACCTTCGCGCGGGAACATATCCAGCGAAGATTAAGAAGACTGGATATGGCACAATCACTGAGACTGTAACTGTGGAAGCAGCACCAGTGGAAAAGACGGTTACACTGATTAAGCAGTAGAAAGGAAGGTGTGCTGATGACTTATGCCAATGAAACATTTTACAGAGAAAGCTATCTCCTGGGACGGAAGCCAGTCATCAGCACCGGCTTCCTATTTTACGCCCGTCAGGCCAGTCGGTTGATTGACCAGTACACATTTAACCGCCTGAAAGATGCGTCAGAGGCTTCGGAAGAAGTACAGATGTGTTGTTGTGAACTAGCTGAGGCAGAATTCCGCAGGGAGATGCAGCTGAAAGAATCTGGCGGGAAGACTGCCGAGAGGATTGGAACCTACTCTGTCAGCTTCGGTTCCGCCCAGGAGTTAGCTGCAGCTTCCGGCCGGGAACAGCGGGAAATCATCATGAAGTGGCTGGCTGATACCGGTCTGTGTTATCAGGGGGTGTAATATGTATACCAACGCAGATTGCACGCTGTATCTGTACAGCAAGGAAGGAAAGAACGAGAAGTACACCAGGTTCCCTGTTGGAGGAGTGTACTGGGAGGATGTGGAGCAGGCCACCTTCCTGAAGACCGGACAGCGGAACGCCTGCTCCGTACTTCTGGTTATTCCTCTGGAAAGCCTGGTGGAGCCGGTCAAGCCCACACAGGGGAAAGACCTTGTTGTCAAGGGCATTGTTACGGACGAGATTGACTGTAGCAGCCAGGAGACCATGTCAAAGTCTCTGGCTGCCATAAAAGCGGCCCATGAATTGCTGACGGTTACCACAGTAGATGAACGGCTGTATGGCAACGAAACGGCACAGCATTACGAGCTATCCTGTAAATAGGGAGGGGAACATGTTAAACGGAAGCCTGGAGCTTAAATCAATAAACTTTATCCTGAAAAACCACGGAATCCAGCCAGGCGGACCAGTGCAGAAGGTGATAGACAGCGAGACTATGCGCTATATGGGGCCATATATGCCCAGACGGCAGGCGGGGGAACTGGAACACATGATGGTACTGTCCACCGTCATTGGCTCCGGACAGATAGACATTCCGGGACCATATGCCCATTATTTGCACGAAGGTATATTGTACGTGTCTCCGACGACAGGCAGCTCCTGGGCAAAGAAAAATGAAATTAAAGTACCGACGGAGCGAGAGCTGACTTATGCAGGCGCGCCGATGCGTGGGAAAAAGTGGTTTGACCGCATGAAAGCTGACCATAGGGGAGATATCATCCAGGCGGCGCAGGCCAAGATAGACAGAGGGGGAAAATAATGACAATTATAGATTTTATGCGACAGAAGTTGATGGAATATCCGAAGATATCAGAGTTTCTGGCTGGCGATGATATCCACATTGATTTTACGGATCCTTCTCCGGTCAATTATGGCCTGTCCAGTACCGGAGACAGCCTGGTCAAGGAGGATTTGCTGGGAAACCAGATACGGCAGCATAATTTTGTCATGTATGCGGTTGGCCAATCATTTACGGATTATAACCGGTTGGCCAACAGTAATTTTCTCCTGGAGCTGGCTTACTGGCTGGAACGACTGCCGGAAGAGGATGGCATATCCGGCACGGTGGAGAATCGGGAGTTTCTGGGGAAATTTATGAAAGCGACCACGGCCAATGCCATGAGCATGGGACTGATGGGAGAAACCATAGAGCAGGGCGTTATGTATCAGCTCCAGATATACGCCCAATACAAAATAGAAAGTGAGGGATTTTAATGCCAGAAGCAGGTAAAATCAAGCGTAAATTTATGGCACATTACATCAATGCGGCACTTCCATCTGCGACCGCTGCGGCATTTGTCAGACTAGGAAAAGACTTGGAAGAGTATAGTGTGGAAATGAACGCCAACGTGAATACGAAAGACAATATTCTCGGTGAAACATCGGTGAATCTGGACAGTTATCAGCCGCAGGCATCGGTTGAACCGTACTACGCAGAGATAGGAGATCCGTTATTTGAGCGTCTGCAGGCGATTGTTGACGAACGCCAGACGCTGGATGATTTAAAGACAGAGACTATCGAAGTACATCTGTGGGAAACAGCTACGGCCGGAAAATATACGGCCTACAAAGAGGATGCAATCATCGAAGTGTCCAGTTATGGCGGAGATACAACCGGATACCAGATTCCATTTAATCTGCATACGACCGGGAACCGGGTGAAGGGTAAGTTTGATTTGGCTACCAAGACATTTACAGCAGACGCTGGAGCTTAGGGGAGGGATTGTCATGCGGAGTATTAATTTTGATGATGGATTTAAGTCATTTTGTATCAATGGGGACGAAAACCGGGTAATCCGGTTTAACCCTGGTGACCCGAACATGCGAGTGCGTGCTGAGGAGGCACAGAAACGCATTCAGGAATGGGAAGGGAGCTTAAAGACAATCGCGCTTAATCCGGATGGAACACTGGTAGAAGAGGATGAAGAAACATCCGCCGAACTGAGAAGCTTTGAAGATATGCTTCGCCGCGAGTTGAACTATGTGTTCAATGCCGATGTCTATGACACAATTTTCGCTGGACAATCGCCCATGTGCATTGTCGGAAAAGAGAAGTTGTTTCTTTTCGAAGCTTTCCTATTGTCTGCAATGCCAATCATAGAAGAAGAGACAGAAGAATTCTTGGCTGCCAGTGCCGCCAGCCAAGCCCGGGTTGAGAAGTACACGAAGGGGTATAGAAAATGATTGGCCGGCTTCCGACGACCTTGGAGGTGGCCGGTAAAGAGCGAAAAATCCGGACAGATTTTCGGGACATGCTGGTCATCATGCAGGCATTCGCTGACCCGGAGCTGCAGCCAGCTGAGAAATATGATGTAATGCTGATGATTCTATATGACGACCTGGACAGCATACCGATGGAAGCAACGGAAGAAACAATTAAGCAGGGGCTGTGGTTTCTGGATTGCGGGCAGCAGGAGGATGATACGCGGCCTCCGGTCAAGGTAATGGATTGGGAGCAGGACGAGAGTCTGGTATTCCCCGCGGTCAACAAGGTGGCCGGCCGGGAGGTCAGGGCTGTGGAGTACATGCACTGGTGGACGTTCATGGGCTATTTTATGGAGATTGACGACGGGACTTTTTCTATGGTCCTTGGCATTCGACAGAAAAGAGCCAAGGGAAAGAAGCTAGAGAAGTGGGAGCAGGAA
>OAWA01000480.1_pt1 | contig 29159 bp, 17 predicted proteins | sample 1516971 | NCBI WGS metagenome assembly OAWA01 (sample SAMEA2580097, study PRJEB22360) | human gut metagenome | biome: human gut; feature: human-associated habitat; material: faeces | place: Denmark | collected 2008/2010
AAGACGATTTGAGGGCATTGGCGAAAATCATGGATTTTCTGCGTGCCGTGAGTATTATTTTAGTGGTCATGAACGTGTACTGGTTCTGTTATGAAGCCATACGGCTCTGGGGTGTGGACATCGGTGTGGTGGACAGGATACTGATGAACTTCAACCGCACGGCGGGGCTGTTCCGTTCCATCCTCTACACGAAACTATTTGCCGTCCTCCTGCTTGCCCTGTCCTGTCTGGGGACAAAGGGCGTGAAGGGCGAGAAAATCACGTGGGGGAAAATCTGGGCGGTCCTTGCCGTGGGCTTCGTGCTGTTCTTCCTCAACTGGTGGATACTGGCCCTGCCATTGCCGGTGGAGGCGGTGACGGGACTGTATATCCTGGCCGTTGGCGCGGGCTATGTATTCCTGCTGATGGGCGGTCTGTGGTTGAGCCGCCTGTTGAAGCACAACCTCATGGATGATGTGTTCAACAACGAGAACGAGAGCTTCATGCAGGAAACGCGGCTTATCGAAAGCGAGTATTCGGTCAATCTGCCGACACGGTTCTACTACAAAAAGCGTTGGAACAACGGCTGGATCAATGTGGTGAATCCTTTTCGTGCCTCCATCGTGTTGGGTACGCCGGGTAGTGGAAAGTCATACGCGGTGGTAAACAGTTTCATCAAGCAGCAGATTGAAAAGGGCTTTTCGATGTATGTATATGACTTCAAATTCAGCGACTTATCTACAATCGCCTACAACCATCTGCTGAACCACCCGGATGGTTACAAGGTGAAGCCGAAGTTTTATGTGATAAACTTCGACGACCCGCGACGCTCGCACCGCTGTAATCCCATCCACCCGGATTTCATGGAGGATATTACGGATGCCTACGAGAGTGCCTATACGATAATGCTCAACCTCAATAAAACGTGGGTGCAGAAGCAGGGCGACTTCTTTGTGGAATCACCTATTATTTTGTTTGCCAGCATTATATGGTATCTCAAAATCTATCAAGGCGGCAAATACTGCACGTTCCCCCATGCGATTGAGTTCCTGAACCGCCGCTATGAGGATATTTTCCCGATACTGACCTCTTACCCGGAATTGGAAAACTATCTTTCTCCGTTCATGGACGCATGGCTCGGAGGGGCTGCGGAGCAGTTGATGGGGCAGATAGCAAGCGCGAAAATCCCTTTGTCAAGGATGATTTCCCCGCAGCTCTATTGGGTGATGTCGGACAGCGAGTTCACGCTGGACATCAACAACCCCGAAGAACCGAAAATACTCTGTGTGGGCAACAATCCCGACCGTCAGAATATCTACGGGGCCGCTCTCGGTCTGTATAACTCCCGTATCGTGAAACTCATCAACAAGAAAGGGATGCTGAAGTCGTCGGTCATCATCGACGAGCTGCCCACGATTTATTTCAAGGGGTTGGACAACCTTATCGCCACCGCGCGAAGCAACAAGGTTGCCGTGTGTCTGGGCTTTCAGGATTTCAGCCAGTTGGTGCGCGACTACGGTGATAAAGAAGCGAAGGTCGTGATGAACACCGTCGGCAATATCTTTTCCGGTCAGGTGGTGGGTGAAACCGCCAAGACGCTTTCCGAACGCTTCGGTAAGGTGTTGCAGAAACGGCAGTCCATTTCCATCAACCGGCAGGATGTTTCCACCTCCATCAACACGCAGATGGATTCACTCATCCCGCCGAGCAAGATTTCCGGCTTGACGCAGGGTATGTTTGTCGGTTCGGTATCCGACAACTTCAACGAGCGTATCGAGCAGAAGATTTTCCATTGCGAGATTGTCGTGGATGCCGAGAAGGTGAGGCGCGAGGAGAAAGCCTACAAGAAAATCCCCGTCATTACCGACTTTACGGACGGGGACGGCAACGACCGCATGAAGGAAACGGTTCAGGCGAATTACAGGCGCATCAAGGAGGAAGTGAAGCAGATTGTTCAAGAGGAACTGGAACGTATCGCAAATGATGAAAACTTGAAACACCTGTTGCAGCAGAAATAACAGATTCCTTTATATATGAAAAAGGGGATGTGTCAAAACACCCAAAATATGAAAATTACCCCTGTCACAGATATCTGTAGCAAGGGTAATTTTGTTAAAAAGAGAGTTTTGACACCCTCTTTTTATTCTCAGATTTGAGATGCTTGTTGATGGTGGTAATGGCAAGCGTCAGCAAATAATTTTTCAGTTCTGTATCGTCTTTAAGCAGTATGCTGTATTCTTCGGCAAACATTCTCAACAGTCTGGTTCTGAGTTTCGACATTTCTTCACCGAAAGGTATCTGTCGGTTTTCTTGCCAATACTCAATCACTACGGAAGATACCAGCCACTTGAACTCGGATTTCATCTCTTTGCCGAGTTTCTTGAAGCGGATTTGTTCGCTAATTGGCGGCTCGTTGTATGGCATTATGTCTGCCGGGTCATAAACGGATATACTGCCGATACCATAATCCATGATTATCGGTAAATCAGTTTTTACATCATTCTTATGTTTCTTCTTTTTAGCCATACCCGTTATTGTTGCAGGAAACCTTTACCTTTATCAGTAAGATAGTATTTCTGTTGCGGACTCTTGGAGCCTATGGGATAAAGTGAAAGGACCAAACCGGAATTTATTGCCGGATGGATATAGTTCTTTAAGAAATTCCTTTTATCTTTCATTCCCGTTTTCTCCATGATTTCTTTAGCAGAGAGAGTGTTGTTCCCAATAGCAGACAACAGTTTTCCTAACTGTGGGGTTACTGTGGGGTTACTATAGGGTTGCTGTGGGGTTGCTGTGGGGTCTTGTCCTACTGTAGTTCTTGTATAATGAAACACAATCCATACAGCATTGCCGTCGGTATGAAACTCCGGATCCGGAATACCGACACGGCGACATTCGTTTACCATAAGGGCTATGCCACGTCCCCAACTCTCCAATACTGCACTTTTGTACAGCACATTGGCTACTATCAGATTTTGTGGTTCGGAATTGTGGCCACCCAACAGTTTCTCAATGGTAATATCAGGCGGAAATGTTCCGCTGTTTTCAATCTCCACGCGGTCATCATAGATAGCAATCCCGACTGAACTGCCGGGGCGATGGTAAACACGATGTGCAAAAGCATTTATGCAACATTCTCTCAATGCCTTATATGGCACATTCAGTTCCTCTTCTCTGTACAAACCTTCAATTTTACCGGAAAGGGACAAATGCTTGAAGAAAAATGCCATTGCAGCATCCAGCAAGTTGAATATATTGCCTGTCACACGCTGATTATCTAAAAATTCATCTTTTGTCGTTCCTTTGAACCGGGCTAAACGGAGCAGACATTGGGGATAATGGTAGAAGTTTCGTCCGAATAGGACAACGGAAGCATTGTTCAGCTTTCCATCATTCAACAAGTCAAATTTTTCAAGGATGGTTCGGACATCCTCCTGCATAGAACCTTCCGGCAAACGTCCGCCTCTGATTCCTCCACGTACTGCGCCCAAGATTGCCGTTTCGTCAAGGTCGGATATTTTCAAGCTGGGATTTTGCATGGAATCCCAAGCATAGGTTCCGCCTCGCTGCATAACCAACAGGTTGTATATACCCTGCGGCATGGCAGATGTAACGCTCTCTATCCGTTGATAAGCCCTCCCCTTATAGGTGAACGGGCGCATATATCGTTGTTCTTCCGCTGATAAAGCTATAACACTTTTGTTCGTTCCCGGAATGTCTGTATAGGATATATCAATGGTCGCAAACGGCTCGATTCGTCTGATGGTTTCCGCAATATCGCGCTTCGTCTTGTCGCTCACTTCCTGACCGATAATCTTTCCCTTGTCGGTTACACCGAACAGCACCGTGCCGCCCGTACCGTTCAGGAAGGCACAAAGAGTTTCCATTCCACGCTCCAACTGCCCGGTAGTTTCTTTGAACTCAACTGTCCCGCCTTCGGCTCCGGCAATCAGTCCGTTCAATATTTCGAGGTTATCTATTTTCATCCGTCATTGATTAATACTTGCAAAGTTAATGATTTTAATCGGCTTTCCGGCAGATAATAGAGTGATTGTAAATGAAGAAGGATAAGAAACCGTATAATCCGGCCGCTTATCCTTTGTTTGGCATTCGTTTATCTCCTCATCCGCTCCAATTCATCGTCATGTCGCATCTTCGCGTTCAGTTTGTCCTGCATCTTTTCAAGGAAGTAGGTGCGACTGTCGCTTTTCCTGCGTTTGATGTCCGTATAGAAGCGGTAGCAGTCTTTGGACTCCACACCGAAAAAGGAATAGAGGACAGGGGCAAGCTCTTTCAGCGAAGCCTTGCCGCCATTGATGCAGCCGGTGGCGTAGAGGGCATAGATTAGCTCTACCAACTCGACGGCATTACCGGTCCATTGCAGGGCTGGGACTGTGGCTTTGGTTTCGGATGTGGATGTTAGTGGTGGCACGGAGGTAATTGCAGAAGCGGATACTATCTTCTGCATCTTTCGGATGAAGGATAACGCCTTGCGGATATACACAGTGACGACATTCTCCTCCGATACCGACAAGTTCTGTGGATGGTGCTGTAATTCGATTTCGGCAAAAGCCAACGCCACAATAATATGCTTGGCATCATTGCCGCCGTAGCACAGGTTTATTACTTCCTGCACGAATCCGCCGTATGCCGTTTCCGTGCTACCGTTGTCTTTTCCGTTTATCATGGCGAAAAACTGTGTTTCCGCCAGTATGAGATGGTTCATTATCTTTTCTGTTTTGAGGGTTTACACTTGTTTATCAGTGTGCGCACACTGATATATGGTGCAAATCATAGCCCTAAACACGAGAAAAGATTGTGAGAAAATTGTACTACATTGTTTTTCAGAAAGATAAAATTCAAAAATAATTTTATCCTTGATTGCATCCCTTGTGAAATGTGTTCAGATTCTGAACATGTGTTCACTTTCTGAACACGGAAATTCCGCCAAGATGTTCATAATCTGAACATTTTATGCCCGTGGCTCTTTATGATAGATAAGCCGGATTACTCCGTCCCTATAAGTTTTGTTCTCCATAAGCCGCCAGTCATTCATAGGTAGTGCTGACTTGAAAAAATGCGCTCCGTTTCCGTCGATGGTTGGAACAACGTATAGTATGATTTCATCTATCACGTTCATCCGTAACAGTCCGTTGGCATATTCGGTATTCCCGGCAGTTACTTCCAACAAATGGCAAATGCTTCCACCTTCCTCTCTCCATTCTTGAAGCACGGATACCGAATAGTCGGATGTCAGCTTATACAGGGCATTGGCACGTATTTCATCCATACCGTAATCTTCGGTTTGAAGCAACCGCTTCCGGGGATGCAGTTTCATCGGACAGCCATCTATTGAGATAACGGCAAGTAATTGTATTTTCGCCATAACGTATTTCCTTTCCTTTTTGGCGAGGCAAAAAAGTAGCGTGCAATTCACACTACTTTCAAGCGATGGCTCTGGTAAAGCCTTTACGGAGAGTACGTGAATGCACGCTATGCGTAAGCATAGCATAAGCATCACGCAATCGTCTCCGTAGTTTCAATTTACCAGATTTTCGCTCGAAACGCCTTGCGGTCTTATGTCTATATCATCGGCGAAAAGTTACCCGATCGCCTGCTATTTTCTGAAATACAATTGCAAAGTTAATCAATTATTGCCATTTACAGCCATACTCCGGTCAGTTTTCTTCATTCAATCCATACTCTACCAATTTATTATACAGCGTTGTCCTGCCGATACCCAGTATCTTTGCAGCCATTTTCTTGTTACCGGCTGCTTGTTTCAAAGCACGCAGGATACGTCCTCTTTCTTCATCCCCGCTCTTCAATGTAAAACAAGCGGAAGTAGCGGACGGTTCATTGTCAAGTTCCAAATCGGCTTCGGTTATCATATCGCCTTCTGATTGCAGGACTGCCGTCTGTATCTTCTGTTTCAACTCGCGCACGTTGCCCGGCCACGCATGGGCGAGCAGGGCATTACGGGCAGATGCGGCAAAACCTTTTACTTTACGTTCCAACTCACGGTTTGCCATTTCACGGAAGAACTCGGCCAATGGCATGATGTCTTCCGGGCAGTTGCGCAAGGGCGGCATGGTTATCACATACTCCTGCAAGCGATAGAGCAAATCCTGCCGGAACCGCTTTTCCGTTACGGCTTTCTGCAAATCCTCGTTGGTTGCAGCCACTATCCTCACGTTGGCTGTTTTGTCCTCCTTTGCACCGACGGGACGGTAACGGCGTTCCTGTATGGCGCGGAGCAGCATCTGTTGCATCTCCATTGTTAGGTTGCCCACTTCGTCAAGGAACAGCGTGCCGCCATCCGCTTCCAGAAAATACCCCGTCTTGTTTGCTTCGGCACCCGTAAACGCACCCTTGACGTGTCCGAAGAAGGCGGATTGTATCAATGACGGGGACAAGGCTCCGCAGTCCACTGCCACAAAAGGTTTATCGGCAAGTTTGCTTTGTTGGTGTATATGTTGTGCGATATGTTCCTTGCCCGTACCGTTCTCGCCCAGTATCAGCACGCTCATCCGGGTGGTGGCTACAAGGCGCACACGTTTCTTGATTTTCTGATAGGCTTCGCCCTGCCGGACGAATATCGGAATGTTCCATTGTAGTCGCTTTTCATGTTCTTTTTGCAGGGTGCGGATAAGCGGTATCAGTTTATCCTCCAACAACTGTTTCTGTATGTAATCCTTTGAGCCGAGCTTCATACTTTCCACTGCCGTATGCACCTCCCCGTAATTGGTCATAACGATAAACACCTGCTGTTTGTCGTTGGCACGCATCCACCGTAACAACTCTATGCTTTCACCGTCGGGGAGGCGTAGGTCGGCAACGACAATATCATCCACCTCTGACTTTGCCAATAGTTTCTTGGCAGTGGCAAGATTATATGCCGACATAGTATCGAAGCTGTCTTTCTTCAGCAGGTTGCAGACATAATCGTTATAGACGGGGTTGTCCTCAATCACAAATACTTTCATCCGACAACCTCCTTTCCTTTTGCGCAAGTTCTATGATAACTGTTCCCATACGAAGCATGGCATCCACGCATTTCCGCAATTCCATTTCGGAACATTCAGATTCTTGATGCAGCAGTTCATACAGGTTCCACAAGGGTTTGTCAGCACGGATAACAGCCCATGAACTTCGCTGACGGTGCATCCATTCGTCCAACGCCTTGCGGTCATTCCTCTCCATGATTTCCCGGACAGCCTGCATATCCTTTTCTGTTTCGGTTATCAAACGGTCGAGCATCGCCCGTTTGTCACCATATGCAAGCAGAGAGGACAAGTCGGGAAGTTCATCCTTGTCCGTACTTGTCAAAAGGCATTTGTCTGATACAGCAACCAGTTCGGAAATGGAAAATGGCTTGAACAGGCAGGCGGTAAATCCATTTTCCAACAGCTCCTCTTCGCTGCAACTGCCGGAGGCGGTCGCCACGACAATGGGAATCTCTTTCGAGTTGCTGACACTTGACGAGCGTAACAACTCCAACACCTCATAGCCGTTAATCTCCGGCATCTTCATATCGGTTATCATGAGGTCGTATGTGTGCTGCCGCATGGCTTCCATTGCATCGCCAATAGTGGTGAACGTGTCGCAATGCACACCTATACCAGCATACATTTCCTTTGTCATGGATAATACCATCGGATTGTCGTCCAATACGATGACAGAATAAGGTCTTTCTATATGAGCCAGACTTTCTGCGGCTGTCTGTTCTTCAAAACCAATATCGGCAGTGTTCATTGGCAACTCCACAGTAAAACGACTGCCTTCTCCTTTTTCGCTTTCCAAGCGTATAGTGCCGCCAAGCATCCCGACTATCTGTTTCACAATGCTTAACCCCAATCCGAAACCGTCTTGCGTGGCGGCGTTGGAAAGCCGCTCGAACGCTCCGAACACTCGCTGTTGTTCTTCCGCACTCATGCCGGTTCCGGTGTCCTCTACTACAAGGGTCAGCCTATTGCCGTCATAGCTTATGACAAGTGAAACGCTTCCGGCATTCGTGAACTTGACGGCATTGCCCAGCAGGTTGTCGCATATCTGTATGATGCGCTCCTTGTCGCCATTCAGGATAATACCCTCCGGGCACTCGATGGTAAGTTTAAGATCTTTTGCTTCTGCTTGTTGCGTAAACTCCGTTTGCAACAGCTCCGCGATGTTTTCCAAACGAAACGGACGGACATTCGCCTGTTCCTTGCCGCTGTCCAAGCGGAAGAAGTCAAGCAGGGAGTTGAGCATGTCGGTCATTCTCTTGGAGGCTTGCAGGATATTGTCCGCATAACCGCTTATCTTTTCTTCTTCGTTGTCCTGCATCAGTTCCGCATATCCATGTATGGCAGTCAGTGGTGTGCGTAGCTCGTGGGTGATGGTGTGCATCGCTTTCTTACGTGAGGCTATCAACGATTCGTTTTGTTTTACGGACTTTTGCAGTTGCCCGATTAAATCTGTTGTCTTACGTTTGTACTGCTTGATGCGGGTGGCATAGCGGTGAATGATGATGTATGAAATAATGAGCAACAGCAGCATGACACCCGTTATGATACCTACCTGCAAGAACGACTTTTCACGCATAGCGGATATTTCCGCCTCACGTTCCTGCAAGTCAGCCTGCACCTTGTGGTCCATCTGCTGAATAAGGGTTTGCAGTTGGCGGTTCAGTTCCGCATTGCGGCTGGCAAGGCTGTCGGCATATTCCGACAGACGATGGCTCTGGGCACGTTGTTGCGCTATCATATCACGGTTCAGTGTGTAGAGCATCGTGGTGGTCGTCGTCGGAGGTGCTTCCTGTTTCTTGCCGAACAACCCGAGAAAACCTTTCCTCCTCTGTTTCTTCGGCTCTTCCTGCCTGCTCGTTTGCACTATCACCGGCACCTGCTTGGCTATCCGGCGGTTGATGTCCGCCTGTTGTTCCAGAGCCTCCATGATGGCGCACAGCCGCTTTTCCTTGTCCTCCAGCAAGTGGCGCACGCTGTCTATGCGCACCGATTCGTAATGGCTCTTGAAGCGGCAAAGCATACTATCCACCGTCATCCGTTGCCGCCGGTATGCCGCCACATCCTTATCGTCCCATTCCAGCACCGACTCGCCCAAAAGAGACAACTCCACCACACCCACATACGCATCGTGTGTTTCCTTGCGGAAGCGGTTGATTTCACGGTTCTCCCGTTCCAGCAACTCCAAGTCGCGCCATTCTCCGAGCCACGTGCAGATGATGCCGCCCACCAGCAGGACTATCAACAGATAGCCTGCGGCAAGCAGCTTGCGGAAATGCTTGGTAGTGGTAACGAATTGTTCGCTCATTTGCTGTTTGTGTAAATACCGTTATTTAAAATACGCATATAGGTCGTGGAACTTCGCAGGTTCATGGATGAGAATGGCGGCCATGCTGCCTATGACCGCCACCAGAATTATATATCCGAATAGAATTCTACTCCTCAATGAAACAACCATTCTTCCCTTATTTACAATTGTTATAATTATTAAGGCATCTGACCACCGGCGATAGGTGGAATTTCTGTTAGTATGGGATTTCTCGGGATTGAGTTAAAAATTCTTTGGCCACGTATGGCTTGACTTGGAGGAGCGTTTTCATTTACATCAAGCCGATAACATCTATCGTTAAATGTTATAATTCCCCAAATACCAATGGTTCCTGGGATTCTCGCCAATCCTTCAGTAGGTTTAAAAAGAACAACATTATCTATTATTTGATTTTTAACCGCCCGATTCCATGATGTTTTAATACTATTGTTAGGCGTTGGAATATGAGCAACATACCTAATGCCATTGTGCCTAAAACTGGCCATATAACACCCCGAAAAACCTGAACTTAAAGTATCTATGCCATTTGAAGCAACGACTGCTATTCTATCCGCAATATATATGACACAGGCATAGTCTAATCTAAGAAAACGATAGTTACGGGTATATCCTTTTATTTGAAATGTCAAATTACTTTGCGTGACAATCGGACGGGTCAAACCTACATTATAAATATTTTGATAATGAAACCGTGCAATATTTGTCATTACTGCTTGACTGTTTGGCAATCTTAATGCTTGAATCAAATTCATATATTTACTTACTGTTACTTTCGTTTGTTATAGGCTCGATACATGATGCCATTATATCCATCAGTTTAGACAGACCTTCGGTCTGCGGCTGCTGACTGGCTGTCACATGTATCTGGTATTTTGCCGTTTGGTTGGTCATGCGGGTGTTCTCGCGGGCGGTCGTGACTTTGCCGCTGATTTCCGCATTTATAAACCAATGTTTTGCAGAAGCTTTTGCCTCTACTTCTGCGTTGGTAGTGCTTTTTACGTTTGATGTATCGGTAACCTCCATCTGGAAATCGACATCCACGCGATCTATGAGCAGGGAAGGAATAGGCACCAATCCTATAAACGGAGCCTTGACACTTTGTGATATTGTTGTCATTTTTCCATCCTGCTGTATCGGTCTTTCGACATCGAATTCCAATATACGCGCTTTATTGCCGCTTTTACCATCAAATGCAATTTGCTGGTAGAAATTCCATGCTGTCGCTGCCAATTCCTGTTGTGCTTCGGCTGCTGCAATAAGTGGAGCTGCAATAAGTTCCCGCATGGGAAGCCCCTTGAATTTGTCAGTCACGTTTGAATCTGCTTTAAGAACTGGAGAAGTTTCTCTGTTTTGAGTCTCTTCCAATGCAGCGGAGATAATTTCTTTCGCCTGTCCGCTTACATTTTCATTCAAGTTTTCCGCATTTTCTTGTTGCCCTTGGTTCTTTATTTCTTCTGCCATAACATTTGAATTTTAAAATTGTTAGATATTTTTTACAAAATCGTCAATAATTCGGGAAATGCTCTCCGGAGTCTCCTGAACCTTAAAATTGACGCAAACCTCCATGACATCATCCGCATCCGGTTTTATGTTGCTCATCTGCATCTGGAGATTGGCTCTTTGTGGGCTGGATAACAATAAGTTGTTTTCTGGAATCTGTGATTCCACGCTTCCGACCTTCGCCTTGAACTTTATCTGCACATTATCCATCGCAAGATAATGATGGGATATCAAAGCTATAAGTGGAATATCAATAGTCTTGTCTCCAACCATGATTTTTTTCGATTGGAACGTATTTGCGTTATTTGCATTTGTTCCTTCAAAAAGTCTGGTCAGATTTTGTATCTGATGATTCTGCAATGTATCTTGTGCACAGTTTACGGCGTATTGCAAACCATTCATAATATCAGAGAATGAATTGGTTTGAACACTGTCCGGCTCATCGTCATTATTTTTCTTGTCTCTGTGAAAAAGTCCCATGTTTTTAATTTAATTACTTGATTTGTTGCCTTTAATGAGCACCAATCTTGGCAATGTCCGGCTTACAGCTTCCATATTTACACTGGAGTCTATATTATTATTAACAATGCCTTGATGCCAAAACCTATATGGTGGATTCTCCGTGTGTTCCATCACGTCCTCCTTTTTTTATTGGGGTTATACTTCGGTTAATGTTCGTTGCGGGCGGAACATTTCCGCCCGCAACGGCTTACTGTTTCCTCAAGGTAGGCAATGCTCCGTTAAGTTCGTAACGCCACTCTGAGCCTGCGTTCTGCAAGGCGGTGTTCATGGCATCAACGGCGTTCTGCCAGGTAACGACAGAGCCGTCCACCTTCGTGGCTCCGGTGCTTTCCCTATTGTAGCCGATGCCTTGTTCATGATTGTTCTTCCAATAGCCGGCGGTCACGGTGGTGTAGTTATTTCCCAAAAAGCCGCCGATATGCATATAGCCAGTGCTACTACCCGTACTGGTTACGTTGCCCGTGGCATAGCAGGCAAGGAGGCTGCTTCCTGCGTTCATTCCCACCAGACTGCCGCCAGCGATATTCTTTTTGGGGTCCATTTCTATGATCACGTTGCCTGTGGCATAGCAAGCGGTCAGGGTGGCACTCGAATTCGTCTGACCTGCCACGCCGCCGACATCAACCATTCCCTTCACTGTGGCAGAGGAACTGCATCCGGTGATGGAACCGCCTATTTGAACACCCACCACACCGCCGACATACACCGTGCCGCTGACGCTGCCCGACACCGAGCAGTTTTCAATGGTGCCCCAGCCAGATCCTACCACGCCGCCAATACTGCCGCCATATATTTGATGGCTTGTTATCTGTACGCCCTCCATCACCACGTTCTTCACCGTACCAGCTCTATTGAGCCAGCCGAACAGACCCGCATATTCGTCATTTGTCGTAAAGGTCAGCCCCGTGATGGTATGGCCGCCGCCGTCGAAGGTGCCTTTGTATGAGTTGTCGTAGTCTGTGCCTATCGGCGTCCAGTCTTTGCCGGTGAGGTCAATGTTTTTGTCGAGGGTAATGTTAATGTCGGTCTTACCTCCGTTCACTAATTTGGCTACATTCATCAAGCCATCGGCGGAGGTCACGGTGTAGCTGCCGTTGCTCTCTATGGTATAGCCCAGGTCTTTTGCCGCAGCGAGGGAGACGGTGTAGGTATATTCACCGCCCGCCTGCCAGTCGGTAGCATTCTTCATCTTATAAACGAAGGTCTTGCCGTTAGTGAAGGTGCAGACGATGAAGGCCGTGCCAGCTGCCACATTTTGCGGGGCTACGATGGCGGTGTAGGTGTTGCTGCCCTTGTCATACGGGACGATTATATCCGGGTTGTCGCCTTCGGTGGAGAGGCCCGTCAGCTGCACGGATGCCAGCCCCTCGGTGTAGTCCGTCAGAACGATGGTCACCCGTGCCGTGCGGTGGGTGAAGCGGAGCGTGGGGCTACCGTAGGTCACCGTCTGTCCGTCGGCTACGATGAGGTCGCTGCCCTCAAAGTCTTTCTGGGCACTTTGGTTGGCTTTTACCTTTACCGCAGGCGGAGTTGTCTCGCCAGCGGTGTAGGGCCACCACGCCGTGACGGTGATGTCGTTGTGGTTGGTCCAGTAGTACGGGTCGGTGGAGGTCAGTGTGGCGCTGGTGGGGTCGGCGGTGGAGGGCGTCACGTTGTACGTCTTCACCATGCCGTCCATCATGACTGCCACGCTTTGCACACCCGTCCAATTGCCATCCGCTGGGGCACGGGTGCCGGCGGTGGCTGTCGCGGCGGGGTTCAGCCCCGTGGCGGTGAAGACGATGGGTGTGCCTTCCGCCCCTTCTGGTAGGAAGCCCGCTTCGTCCTGTGTGCAGGCGGCAAGGCCGAGCAGCAGGGCGATGGCTGCGGATATATGGATGGTTGTTCGTTTCATGATGCGTGTTGTTTAGGGGTTGTTATTGTTTCTTTTGCAGTACGGGCAGACCGTCTGTGCCGAGTGCCCACTGGTAGTCATTGTCGGTGAGGGCGGTGTTCATGCCGTCGACGGCTGTCTGCCATTTCACGGTCGCGCCGTCCACCTTCGTGGCATCTACCGTTCCTCCAAAATTACGGAATTCTCCTTGCTCGGCATTGCCTCCCCAATAACAGGAAGTTATAGTATTGTAGTTGAAACGCACTATAGCTCCAGATTCATAATCTTTCAATGTGCCGTCAAACCAGCAAGCTGTGATACTGCCATAATTTAAATCGGCTATACCACAAGTTCTACCATATGCAGAAATTTTTCCCGTCACAGAGCAGGCAATGATTTGACCATTATTTTGATCCACTATTCCAGCTGCTGATCCATTATTGCCATACAGATTCACATCTATGAGTTGTAGGTTCTTTATCACACCACGTAAATTTAATAACCCAAAAAGTTCAGTAGTCGCTGCTGAAAAGTTTAATCCCGTAATGCGGTGTCCCTGCCCATTAAAGACGCCGGAGTAGCCAGGCCATGTGTCTATCCGTGTCCAATCCCTACCCGTCAGGTCGATGTCGGCGGTGAGGGTGCAATTAATCGATTCGTCCTTTTGTGCGGCTTTGTTCCATGCCAGTAGGCCGTCAGCGTTATAGACCATGTAACTGCCGTCGTTCTGTATAGAATAGCCCAAATCCTCAGCCTCGCCGCTCTCGCCGCCGCCGTCAACCCAGCTGCCGATGGTGCAACCCTCTAACGTCAAGCCGGTGGTGTTCACCTTAACGGTATATTTATAGCGGCTGCCCGCTTCTAATACGACGTTGTTCTGCGGACGGAAGTAGAAGGTGCCGCCGCCGAGTTCCACCTTGACGAACGGTTTGCCTGCCGCAACGGTCTGCGGGGCGGCCAGTGCCTCGTAGGTGTTGCCGCTTGCGTTGTAGGTCTTGATGGCGGTCGGGTTGCCGTTATCGGCGGACAGGCTCACGAGGCTCACCGTGGCACCAGCGACGCTCGTGAATCCCGTGCCGGGCTTCAGTTCGATTGTCACGCGTGCCGTGCGGTGGGTAAATTCAAGAGTCGGGTTGTTAAATTCCACCTTCCGGTTCTCAGCAGAGATGAAATCGCTGTTTTGGAAGTCAGCCAGTTTGCTTTGGTCTTCTGCCACCTTCACGGCAGGCATCTGTGTGATGTCAGCCTTGTCGAAGGGGCACCATGCCGATACGGTAATCGGGTCGCGGCTGGTCCAGTAGTACGGGTCGTTCTCGCGTGAAAGCGTGGCACTCTTGAAATCGGTAGAAGCCGTTACGGTGTATTCCTTTACCGCATCGCCCATCTTGAGTGCCACGGAAGTGACGCCCTGCCAGTCGCCGTCCACAGAGGCACGGGTGGAAGGGGCTGCCAGCGGCGTTGCTTCTACGGACAATCCGGTGGCACGGATGACGACGGGGCATTCACCTTCGGGCAGACGGTTATCGCCAGCAAGTTCGTCCTGCGTGCAGGCGGCGAGGGCGAACAGCAGTGCGGTGGCTGCGGGGATAAATAATCTATGTCTCATAATTCTTCATTCTAATCGATTAATTATTAACATCCTACAGGTCAGCACCCACATCTCCACCGTCTATATCGTTCCACTTTGCAATGGTGGCTTCGCTGACTTCAAGGACTTTGTTGCGTACCTTGACGGTATAGGTATAGTTGTTGCCCGCCAGCAGTGCGCCATCGGGCATGGTGAGTGTGGCATGATATTCCTGACCTTTGTAATTCACAACCAACGGCAGGGATGCAACTGTCTGCGGGAAGAGGATGATCGATGACGTGAGATTGCCGTCTGCCAGATTCATGGTCAGTTCTCCGGTCTGTAGTCCGTTGTCTGCGGTGGCAATACCGTCGGCCGTGTTGAACGTACCGGTGAGTAACAATCCGTCCAGCGTGTAACGTTCAGGCTTGACCACGCTGAAATTCACGCCGTCGCCCGCCTCGAAGGTAAGGGTTATCTGGCTCATGCGGTGGTGGAAGGAGTTGTCTTCACCGCCTTTGGCGGTTTTGTCGGTGAAGCTTACTACCGGGTTGTTTTTGTCTCCCGTGGCTCCTGAAGCAAAGAGGAAGTCGATGGCAGGCTGGTTCTGCTGCGCCGTGGCATCGGTCGTGGCTGTGAGGATGCCTCCCGCCGCGTTGTACGGATAGTAGGCGCGGAAAGTATGGGTCTTTGCATCTTCGATATAGATAACCTTTCCTTCTGCCTCAAATTTCCCGTTTTTCAGGATGAAAGGCACGTTGCCGTACTGGGAATCGTTGCCGATGTCGGTGATGCCGATACGGTCGCCGCCAGTCCAGGTGGTTCCGCTGGCGCGGGTGGCGGGGGCGATGTTGGCGGTAAACTGGGCGGCCACGGGGTCACCGTTCAGGTTCTCGTTGTCGTTGTTGCAGGCTACCAGTGCGAGGGCGAGCGCTGCAAGTGTAAAAAATCTTGTCTTCATTATATCTATAATTTTATTATTTACAAATCAGCATTTACATCATCACCTTTCACTTCTTCCCAGCCGTTGATTTCGGCTCCGTCCACTTCCATGCCTTCGGGTGTCTCAACCAGCGTTCCGCCGAGGGTCAGCGATTTGCCCTTTCTGGTGTTGAACTCCTTGAGAGCTTCCGTGAGGTCGCTTTTCAACGTGGTGGGGCTCGGGTTGCCGTCCGCATAGCGGATTTCAGCCGTCAGCAGTTGTTCCGTGCCGGTCACACCCAGCAACCGCACCGTGGCTTTCCACTTGCCGGCATCGTCACCTTCGGTTATCTTGGTGAAGGGCAGCACGACGTTTGAAGCGGTTCCGTAGGTATCGGTAGCGAAATCGAGTGTTCTGGCTGCACCCGTCAGATGGGCAACAATCTCCGTGATGCGTCCGGCGGCATCACCCGTCGGTTTGACGACAAGCGTCAGTTCGCGTACCTGCTGCTTCATTGCAGCGGTCAGCGGATAGTCCTTGTCTTTCTCGATGCTCACCTGTTTCGTATAGGTGAAGAACCATCCCGGGGCATTGTTCACAAAGGCATCCGTGCCTGCCCGGTTTCCCGTGGCTGCGGCAATGGTGGCGGTGGTACCATTTACCGTGATTCCTTCAGCTGGGTTCCACACCGCAAGGGTGTAGCTGCCCGGAGCAAACAGATGGTCGGGGGCATGGGTGGCGGAAGTCTCCGTACCCGTATAGTCGCCCATGGTGACCGTCCACGTGGCAGGTATGTTGATACCCTCACCGCAGGCCGACCAGTCGGCTGTCACCGCAATTTTCCCATAGTCGGGATGCGGCGTGTCATAAAGCGTGTCCTTCACGCAGGAAGAGAGCAGCACGGCGGCTGTCATTCCTACCATATTTATATATTGTCTTGCTTTCATACTCTATTCCTCCGTATTAGAATAACTTCCATACCAATGTCACACCGGCGTTGATGGGGCCACACCAATTTTTTGTCTCGTTGCCACAGCGCACGCGCACACCATCGATGACTTCATATTTTTCGAAATCGGCATTCAGGTAGCCCAAGCCAAGGTTGAAATCAAGAGTCAGTGCCTTGTTCAGCCGTAGCTGATAGCCGGTGGTGATGCCGCCACCCATCAGGTCGCCTTGCTTGCCTGTTTCGGAGATCTTGTAGTTGAACTGTCCGGCCTTGAACATCGCCCCCAGATACCAGGCTTTCTTCTCACCCATGTAATAACGTATTTCCGGAACCACTTCCCAGAGTGCATAGCGGCGGTCCTTGTCGCTCCACGTCCAAGAAGTCCATGAGCCGTTTACGGCAATGCCACACGACGGACAGATGCGCCATTCAAGTCCTAAATCGGGTGTCAGGGTAGCCCAGCGCAATAGGTTGGCACGCAGGGAGAGATGATAATCATTTGTGATTTTAGTTTCCGACGGCGTGCCGGCAAGTGTATTTTGTAGAGCGGCTTTCTCGGCTTCTGCCTTTTCAGCGGCAAGTCGGGCTTCTTCCGCCTTGCGCTGCTCTTCGGCACGCCGTTCCTGTTCGGCACGCGTCTCGGTTTCTAAGCGTTCGGCTTCTGCCCTGCGTCGCGCTTCCGCTTCCGCATCCATCGCGGCTGTTTCCTTTGCGGGTACCGTTAGGCGCACGATTACAAAATCACCCCCTGTCGCATGATTGTGGGTAATGAAGTTTTCTTCCTTGATTTTCGCGCGTATAATCAGTTCTGATTTTACTCGATTGGCACGGATCTTCGCCGTTGCAAGGTTCTCGGCTTCACTGCCCAGTGAATTGCAGTAGCCGTCAACCAATAGCGGCAGCTTGCCGTCAAAAATTGTTGCTTTACTGTTTTCGATACATTCCAACAGGCGGGCAAGTTCAGTGTCATTACCATTCCAAGGAACGTAGAACATGTCCTTCTGCGGAACGAAGCGGAAGGTGTAGGTTGTGTCTGTTTTCTGCTGCGCAATGACAGGAAAAGTTACCGTCATCAGCAACAGAAACAAGGTAAGAAAAGTGATTTTTCTGATCATATAAACTTGAATTCATTATCTTTGTCATCTCCAAAGGTAATAAATGCCATTCAGCGCCCAAAATATTACAAAAACTTTTTCTGTTGAAATACAGCGTTTTATAAAAAATTGTCGTTTGAGCACTTTTCAAATTGTCGTTTGAGCACCTTTTTGTCGAATTAGCACTTTTTGTCGCTTGAGCACTTTTTGAAAATGGGCTTCTGAGACCTTTTTCATCGGCTTTTTACCACACAAATTATTCCAGATTTGCTTTTTTCCACTTGCCAGGCGTACATCCTTCCTTTTCGGTAAATGATTTGATAAAGTTACTGCGAGAAAGAAAGCCGGAAGACTCAGCCAGCTTCTGTATATTGATTTCCGGATGCTCCTTCAGTATGTTTTTCGCATACTCCAACCGGAGACCGGTTATCCATTCGCGGAATGTCATTTTATACGTAGTCTTGATATAAGCGGAAAGATAGGTACGGTTCGTATGAAGTATTTCGGACAGTTCTTTTATGGTAAGTCCCTGCTGGACATAGCCGTCTGTCTTTATCCAGTTGGCCACTTTCTCTATAATTTCTGTATAGGACACTGGAACTTCTTTCTCAGAAACTATTTTAGGTTCTGTTTCTGTATCTGTCAGAAGTTCTTCTTCAGACTGTATATCTTGCTCAAAAGCATTTTCCACCTGTTCATAGAACAGCAGGTAGTTCTGATAGCTGTAGAAAAGATAGCTGTAGAACGGTATTGACGACAAAATCCAGATAAAAACATATTTGTCTGGCAGAAATGTCAGCAATCCGCATCCGACACCGAAGATAACAGCCCAATAAGTGAATATGGAAAGCCATTCGATATATGTACCTATATCATCCGCCTGAGTTTCATTGAAAATCCGAATGGCTCTACGGTATGCAATTATGACTCTGCGAGCTAAAACGACTCCAAAAACGACTAACCATACAGCTAAAGCAAATAAAGAGAATTTTTGCATGATTCCGCTTGGCAACAGGAACAACACAACTCCGGAAAGAGTTGAAAATATAATCCATAAAATGATATGTGTCCACACACGCCGTTTGGTAATGTAAAAACGATCAAGCAACATTATCAATGCCGAACTGAACAGAGAATAGCACAGGAAGTATGTGGACATGTTCATCAATATGGCAGAATCCGCATTTTTGAATCGGATACCAAAGAAGAAATGTACCGAATAATTTGCCGAAAGCAGCAGCATAGCTATACCCATAATCTGTCGGGAGCGGAGATAATTCTTGAAAATTTTCTTTTCAGGAGTCTTTGCAAACAAAAAATAAAAGCCGAAGAATAACATCAACGGCAGTGCGGTATAAAGTGAAAAACTGTATATAGATATAGATGGCTCCATTGTTATGCTTATTTGATTTTGATACAAAGTTACGTCTTTTTCTTCACAAATAGACACATAATCTATGATTTAACGTTATAGATTCGGTCATATTAGATTGAAAAATTATTAGAATTAAAGCCAGTGGTGAAAAATTCAACCACTGGCTTTTTCTGTCAAGACTTCGATATTAAAGTTTTACACCTTTGGATTCCGATAAACCGGGTCTCCCTATAATTAAATGACTGCGTACAAAGTCCACGTGCGGGCTTTCCGGCTGTTGTTCCGTCTGTTTTTTCTCGTTGCCTTGCCGGTTCTCTTCCGTGTTTTCCTGAGCCGGAGCCAGCTCAAGCTGTATCTTGCGGTCCAGTGCGGCGAGTTCGGACTTCAGCTGTTTCAGCTCGTCCTCCTTCTTCCACACCTTGCCCGCTATCTCCTGCAACTGCGGAATCTCCTTTTCCAGCACTTCGTTCTTAGACTTGTACTGGTCGATGATGGTCGGAATCCTCTCCAATGCGTTCAGAAAGTTTCGTGCGGCAGCAATCGGGTCTGCCATCGCCAGATGCCCGTTGTTGTAGGTGTACTTGTAGTTGCCCTCCACCACGAAGCGGTTGTCGGTGAACTCCAGACCTTCTTTGAGTGTCCTCTCGCTGACCACCTTTATCGGAAAGCCGTAAAGTTCCCCGACAGCCTTGTACAGTCCACCAGTCATGGCGTTCTTGGCGATTTCCTGCAAACGCTTACCGATGACCTTCTCATCCGTTGAATCCACGCCGTCCACCTTGACAAGATTAAGACGACTGCCTTCCCTATCAGTCTGCACAACGGAAAGAAAACGGTTCCAGTCTTCCGTCATGGCTTCGATGAAAGCCGTGTTGTTGCGCAGTTCTCCCGTCTTGGATTCCAGCTTGAACTCCGAATCGCGCTTGCCCTTGTTGAACGACTTGCGTTCCCCTTCGAGCGAGGCGATACGCTTCTCTAATTTCGCCTTATCCAAAAGGTCGGTATTGCCGGAGAGCAACGCCATATACTCCGAGAAGTTCATACCCGATTTTTCGTCCATTGCTCCCTCGTCGATGGTACGTGCGCCCATCGCTCCACTTTTGAGCTGCGATATGAACGTCTGCTTGCAGTGCAGCAGATTGAACTTGTAGCTGTCCAGCGACTTTTCCACCGCGTAGATGATGACATCCACGTTATTCTCGGCAAAATGCTTGGCAATCTCGTTCCCGGCTCTAACACCCCGTCCGTCACGCTGTTGCAGGTCGGACGGTCGCCACGGTGTATCAAGGTGATGGATGGCGACACATCTTTTCTGCGCATTCACGCCCGTTCCGAGCATACTTGTGGAGCCGAACAGCACGCGCACCGTCCCGGCGTTCATGGCATCTATCACCGCCTTACGAGCCTTATCCGTCTTACACTCCTGAATGAAGCGCACCTCACTTGCCGGTATGCCGTAATCCTCCACCAACTTGCGTTTTATCTCGCTGTACACGTTCCATCCTTCCCCCGGCTGATATGTCCCCAAGTCGGAGAACACGAACTGCGTACCCTTGTGCGCCTCGTACTTGTGGTAATACTCTGCAATCATCTTGGCACAATGGCTTGCCTTGTTGTCGGGATGGTCCTCGTAGTTCGGGTCTATCATGCGCATATCAAGAGCCATCTTTCTCGCGTAGTCGGTGGCGATGAGCATCTTCGCCTTTTCCTCCGTTTCCGACAGGGGTAACCTGCCAAGCAGAGTGGCATCGCCGGTTTTGGCAAACTGCATCAGCTTCTGTATGAAGTCCTCCTGCTCCGGTGTGGGCGGTATGTGGTGCAGTCTCTCATTCTTGTTTGGTCTGTCCACACCTACATCCTCCGCCGTGCGGTAGTCGGTAATCTCGTTGTAGAAGGCGGCAAGCTCCGGCACCTTGATGAAATAGCGAAAACGCTCCTTCTGAACGATATTGTTCGTTACGTTGAACTCAAAATCGGTCGTCTTTTTGGCGAAGATGGCAGCCCAAGCATCGAAACAGCGGATGTCCTGCCGTTCCAGTTCGTTGGGGCGCAGGTATTTGAAGAGCAGGTACAGTTCCGTCAGACTGTTGGAAATGGTCGTGCCCGAAAGGAACGTAGCCCCCAAGTCCTTGCCCGTGCGTTCCTGTATGGTACGGATGGCAAAGAGCATATTCAGGGCCTTCTGGCTTCCTTCCGAGTTTCCCAATCCCGCCACACGGTCATGACGGGTGTTGAAAGTCAAGTTCTTGAACTGGTGACTCTCGTCAATGAAGATGTGGTCGATGCCCATCTGCTTGAAGTCCACCACATCATCCGTGCGGGACTTGATAGCGTGTTCCACCTTCTCCAGCTTCGCCACAAGGTTGTGCTTGCGCTTCTCCAGCCCTTTCAGCATCGCCCGCGACACGTTCTTGCCCTGCTGCCGCAAGACTTCGAGGTTTTCCTCCACCGTGTCAAGCTCCGCCTGCAGGATGCGCTGCTGCAACTCCGGTGACTGCGGTATCTTGCCGAACTGGTCGTGCGACATGATGACGCAATCGTAATCGTTATTTTTGATGTTGTTGAAAAAACGCACGCGGTTGGCGGTCGAGAAATCCTTTTCAGAAGCGTAGAGAATCCTCGCATTGGGATATGCCGCCTGATAGGTGGCGGCAATCTCCGCCACATTCGCTTTCAGCCCGATAATCATCGGCTTGTGCGCCAAGTTCAGACGCTTCATCTCATGTGCCGCTATGCACATTATCAGCGTCTTGCCGGTTCCCACCTCGTGGTCGCAGATCCCGCCGCCGTTCTGTTTCAGCATCCAGACGCAATCCTTCTGCGACGGGTAAACGCTCTTGATTCCCCGGCTTGCCAGCCCTTTCAGGTTGAGGTCGGGAAAAGTCTGGTGCGAGCCGTCATACTTCGGGCGCACGAAACAGTTGAACTTGCGGTTATACATCGTCGTGAGCCGTTCCTTGAACTGCGGCGACTGTTCTTCCAACCATTCGGAGAACCCGTTACGGATTTCGTCTATCTTCGCGTTGGCGAGCTGTATGCCCTCGCTGTCGCGTACCTTGATGTCGTTGCCGTTCTCGTCCTTGCCGATACTTTTCATCATGTCGGGGCAGGTGTTGTGCAGGGCGTGCTTCAACAGGTGCATACCGTCATAGTTCCGGTAATAGCCCTTTACTAAAAACTCGTCCGTGATCTTCATGGTGCGGTAGCCGCACGCCACGGAAAATTCGTCCATGCTGGCGGAATAGGCGATTTTCACGTCCGTGTCGAAAAGATGGCTCATGTATGCGGCATACACGCCCGTGGGAATCCAGCGTTCACCGAAGTTGAAGTCGAGGTCTTCAAAGGCTATGCGCTGCGGTTCGGCTTCCTTCAATGCCTCCCACGCCTGTTTCACCTCCGGCATCCGCTCACTTTCGGGATTGTCCTCCATCCAGCCCTCTATGCGTTCCGCCTTCTCTATCACGTTCCCCGCGATGAAGCGGTCTTTGATTTCGTAACCGGTTACGAGCGGGTTGTAGAAGATGCGCCCCTTGAGGGCACCAAGCAGTTCCTCTTCCGTAGTGTCGGTTATCTCCCGCATATAGACGAGATTGACCGTGCCGAACTTGTTGAGCGATGCGGACAAGGCTTCTTCGGGAGAGCCTGCATTGACACGGCTCTCCACCGAGAAGGAAACGGGACGGTCGAAGATGTCCGCCTTGACAAACTTGCCGTCCTCCGCACGTTCCAGCGAAAGGATGTCGCGCCCTCCGGCATCCATCATCACCAGTTTCACGTTCTGTCTGGCGTTGAGGTTACCGTAACGCATGACAAACTCATCGTAGTAGGTGTTGAGATACCCGCGCTGCGGTTTGTGTTCCGTATGGTTCTCCGTCTCGTGGCTATACAGACGTTCGTAAGCGTCACGGAGCGATATATACAGCATCGCTTTCTCTTTTTGATAGCCACGGAGGTCGAGCGGTTGGAAGGTCGCACCGTAAGGCGTGAGGTCTTTCAGGTAACCGAGATTGCGTGAAGCATCCAGCACCATCGAGCCGTCACGGTGGTGTGGCTCCAGCAGGCCGTTGAACGGACGGGGAGAAAGGTCCATGACTTCCTCCTTCGGCTTTTCCGTTTCAAGTTCCGGGAACAGGGAAGTGGCAACCGTTTCGGAAGTAGGCACAACTTCTGCCGGTGTTTCAGGTTGCTTTATTTCTTCCGTTTGTTCCGGCTTTTTATCCATATTGTCCGAAGAAGGCGCAAAAGCAGGGTTCAACGTGTCTTTGATACCCATCTTTTTCAGTTGTTCCTGCCTGTGCCGTTCTGCCTCAAGCCGTAGGGCCTTGCGCCGTTCCGCTGTCAGGCTCATCATTGTCTCATAGAAGCCGTTGATGGGAGGATTGGTTTCCCAATCCAGAGTGGCGTAAATGTCGTCCGGGTCGTTTGGCTTTTCGGCATTTTCCGGCTTTTCTTCCTTATTACCGTTTATCGGCTTGGCGGCTTCAACGGGTGGAGTAACTTTGACTTGCGGTTTAGGCGTGGACGGCATAGGCTTCGGCTTGCTTTCCTTTTTCGCTGCCTTTTTCTTTTTTACCGGTTCCTCTATGGGCATACCCCAAAGGTCGAGCAGGGTAAGCTGCACGGCTGACGAATGATTGGGTTGGCGCGGCTCAATCTCCGGCTTTTCCTCTATGGGCTGTGCCTGCGGCTTCTCCACTCCCTTGACAGGCTCAATTACAGAAACGGGGGCTATTACAGAAGGTGATACCTTTTCTGTTTTCGGAGCAGGTTGCACTTCCGCAGCCGTGCTTTCCTCCTTTGTCGGATACAGCCTGTGTCTCTCATACAGTTTCCTGTCAAGTTGTTGCAGTTCTATTTTCAGATGCTCCCGCAAGTCTTCCGCCAGTTGTGCGATGTCCCCACAGTGCAGGAGTTTATAGGCTGGTTTCCCGTACGGGTCGGTACTTCTGATCAAATCCGTGTGTGAAAGCGAACCGATGCTCCATACATACCCATTTACGGAAGTGCCGATAGGGGTCTGTTCGGTCTGCACGAAGAGTTTTTCGTTGTAATACAGTTCACCGTTCTTTCCGCTGTTCTTTTGCAGGATAATCAGGTCGCTGCCCACCTCCGTTCCCGCGTTATCCGTAAAGAGGTTGTTCGGCAGGCGGGCTACGCCCACCAGATTGGCATGGTTCATCATATACTCGCGTATGGGCGCGTTGGTCGGGGCATCCAGTACCCCCTGCGAGGTGATGAACGCCACGATTCCGCCTTCACGCACCGCGTCAAGGCTTTTCAGGAAAAAGTAATTGTGTATCGTCCGTGCCGCCGAGAGCCTTGCAGGATCCTTGCTGCCCGAAAAATCCGGGTCGAACACCGCCACATCGCCAAACGGTATATTGGAGACAGCCAAATCAAAATGGTTCATGAACGGCTTTTCTATCTTCTCGAAGCCCTGTACCCTTACTTTCTGTCCGGGATGCAGGTGCTTCAGTATCTTGCCCGTCATCAGGTCTTTCTCAAAAGCCATGATGTCCGCGTCCGGTCTGTTCTCCAGCACGGCGTCCACGAATGCACCGACACCTGCCGACGGCTCCAGCACCCGGTCGGGACGGATGCCGTGTTCATGCAGCACGTCCGCGATGGTCCCGGTTATCTCCGGCGGGGTATAGAAGGCGGTCAGCACGGACTGCTTCATGGCATCCATATTCCGTTTGTACTCCGTCTCGTCTTTTGTGTTCTCCCGCAGCAATCTGTGCAGTTCCACGGTAGGGGCAAACAGTTCGAGGTCGGACTTCGCCCAGTGGACGGCATCCGTCAGTTCCCTTGCAGGGTTGAGTATGTTCTTCAGTCCCCCGAAACCGCAATAACGTTCTAACAAGAGCCGTTCGCGTGCGGTGGGTGTGCGCTGTTCCCTGTCAAGGAGGAATGCCGTCCGTATCGCCTCGATGTTGTCCCGCAGTCTCTGTTTGCGGTTAAACGCCATACTCTTCGATATAGAGGATGACGGCTCCCGTCAGCTCCGTGTAGAGCAGGTCATATTCGGGCGACAGGGCGAAATTGTCGTCCGAGAGGTCATAGATGGAGAATACGTTTCCGACAAGCGGTAGCAGCTTCTGGGTAAAGGCTTCACATTTTTCTCCCGGTACTTCACCCGCAAATTCGTTCTCCACGACTTCGCGCAGGATGGCGTGCTTGGAGTAGCGAAGGCCCTCCGTCAGCACCTTCATCGCCAGTTCCTGCGCCCCGTCGGCAGGATAGCCTTCGAGCCTTGCCCGTTCATACGCTTCGGCGGCACGGTCGGTTCTTTCTCGGATGAAGGCTTCATCGGCTGCCTGTTCGAACTTGTTCGTGGTGAGGTAGTCCAGCAGGTACAGACCGTAATAGGAAAAGTCGGTCCGACCCTCGTTTTTCTTCTTGTTGTTCATTTCTTTGGAATTTAGTGGATTGATAATGATGATAGGGATAATCGTTGGAAAACGAGAAGAAAAAGGCACCCGGTATCCCTCCGAGTGCCACCACTAAATCCAAAGTATGAGTGTAATCCGGTATCGAAGAACAATTCATTACTCTGAACCAGTGGCAAAGTTAAACATTTATTTTCTTCTTTTCGCAGAGGTCGCTTTACTTTTCCTTTCTGGGAACACGAAAACCGTGTTATAGTCCCCGTCAAAGGCGACTACGGCATCAAAACTCTTGCCCTGCTTGCTCTTGAATCCTTTGAGCAGTTTCGTGTGTCCGTCGGTGAGCAGGTTTTTGATTTCATCATCAGAGAGGGTGCGGTTTGCTTTCAGGCGGAACACGGGCAGACCGCACTCCGCGTTGTCGCAGCGGACGACCTTGCCGTAAAACTGCATCGTCCCCGCTCCGCACTTGGGACACTTGCAGCCGGAATCCCTGCGGGCGAACAGCTTGTCGCACGACAGCAGTTCGGAGGTAATTTCCCGTGTATATGCCTCAATCTTCCTGCGGAAGTCATCGGCGGGCAGTTCCCCACGCTCGATGCGTGCCAATTCCTTTTCCCATTCGCCCGTCATGGCGACATCGGCAATACGCATCGCCTTCACGACCGAGTGGAGGGCAAGCCCTTTTTCGGTGGGGACAAGCGACTTCTTGCAGCGTTCCATATAGCCGCGCTTGAAAAGCGTTTCGATGATGGACGCACGGGTGGCGGGCGTGCCGATGCCGCAATCCTTCATAGCCTGCCGCAATGCGTCGTCCTCTATCTCCTTGCCAGCCGTTTCCATCGCGGACAGCAGGGTGGCTTCGGTATGCAGCGGCTTGGGTTTGGTCTTTCCCTCCGTGATGGAGGCGGCTTTCAGTGCCAGCGTGTCGCCTTCCTGCCAACAGGGAATGGCGGCGGTTTCCTCTTGGCTGTTGTTCTCTTCTCCATTCTCCTTGCCATAGACGGCACGCCATCCGGCTTGCCTGATGATGCTGCCTTTTGCCACGAACTCCACTCCGGCACACTCTGCCGTGACGGTGGCAGTGTCCTTGACGCATTTTTCGGAGAAAGCCTCAAGCATGCGCCCGGCTATCATGTGATAGACGGTGCTGTCCTCTTTGGAGAGGAACAGCGGCTTCTCGCCCGTGACGAGCAGGGCATGGTGGTCTGTCACCTTGCCGCCGTCCAGGCTGCGGCGTGTCGGCACGGCTTTCGGCTGCAACTTGCCCTTCCATTCGGGCAGGCTGCCGGTGAAGGCAAGCAGCTTGGGGATTTCCGCGAACACGTCTTCGGGAATGTAGCGGCTTCCGGTTCGCGGATAGGTGATGAGCTTCTTCTCGTAGAGCTTCTGCGCGATTTCAAGCGTCTGTTCCGCCGTGAAGCCGTGCTTGGTGTTGGCTTCCTTCTGGAGCGTGGTCAGGTCGTACAGGAGCGGTGTTTCCTCCGTCTTCTCCTTGCGTTCGGCTTTCGTGACGGTGGCTGTGCCTGCCGACTTCACCTTATTATACAGTTCCGTCGCGGACTCTTTCTCTTTCCATTTTTCGGAAGATGAAAACTTCACCGTTCCTTCATCGCAGCCGTCCGTTGCGATATGGAGCTGCCAGAAGGCTTCGGGGGTAAAGCGGCGGTTCTCCCAATAGCGTGCGCACACCATCGCCAACGTGGGTGTCTGCACCCGCCCGACGGAGTAAGTGCCGTGTCCGGCGGCGATGGAGAGTGCCTGCGTGCCGTTGATGCCCACGAGCCAGTCTGATTCGCTCCGTGCTTTGGCGGCAAGATAGAGGTTGTCGTATTTGTCGCCCGCTTCGAGGTTGCGCAGTCCCTCGCGGATAGCCTTGTCGGTAAGCGAGCTTATCCAGAGGCGGACGAACGGGGTGGTGCATCCGGTATAATGGTAGAGGTAGCGGAAGATAAGCTCACCCTCGCGTCCGGCATCGGTCGCCACGATGATCTGTTCGCTTTCCTTGAATAGCCGGGCGACGGTTTTAATCTGCGCCACCACGCTGCTGTCAGGCTTGTAGCCCTTCTCCGTCTTTACCTGACGGGAGACGAGCGTGAAGGTGTCGGGTATGACGGGCAGGTTGTCACGGACAAAGCCGCGTATGCCGTAACCGTCGGGCATGGCAAGCTGCACGAGGTGTCCGAACGCCCATGTCACGGCGTAGCCGCCTCCCTCGAAATATCCTTCCTCTCTCTTTGCCGCGCCCACGATACGGGCGATCTCACGTGCCACAGACGGCTTTTCTGCAATGATTGTCTTCATATTTTTCTGTCGTTTTGAATTTTACAAATGTTACTTCGGATTTAGTGGCGGACACCGGATTACATCTTCATGCCCTTATTGTTTCTTTTTTGCGGCTTCTCCTGCTGCTGTTGCTGCGCGGTGTCCTTCGGGGCGGTCTGTCCCTTCCGCAACGGCTCCTTCAGGTTCTTGGTAGCCTCGTTGGTCTTGCCCTCGCTGTTCACCGCCACCTGCGTGCGGCTCTCGTTGGAAGGCGCGACCTTCTGCGCGTTGTCGGGGTTGGTGTCGTAGCGGTACGGGCGTCCCTTCTCCGGGTTGAACTTGATGTACATCGTGGCGTGGAAGCCCTGCTTGTCGGTCACGTTCTCCAGTTTCACGGCTTTGCCAGCCACGTAGTCGGCTTTCTGCTGCTCGGTGAAGTCCACGCCGCTCCATTTGCTGATGGGGCGGATGCTGCCGTCGGCGTTCGTCCACGTGTTGCGCCGTTGCTCCTTCTGCGTGTTGGCTGTGTTTTCCGTACCCTGCGCCTGTCCCTGTGTGGGGTTGTTCTTGGCTTCCTGTGCTTGTGCGGCACGTGGCGACCTGCCGGTTCCCGGCACGAACTCCACGCCGCGCTGCTCCACGTTCACTTGCAGGGTGGTGACGAACTTCCTGCCGTCTTTGCGCTCGATGAGTTTGTCGCGCACAGGCAGCCCGGCACGCAGCATGTCCTGCTCCTGCTTGGTGATTTCCGTCTTGCCGATGCGCTCCGGTATGCGCACCTTGTTTGCCGGGACATCCGTGATTTCGTTCGTCTTGCGGTCGATGCTGACGAACGAGGGGATGATCTCGCCCGTTTCCCTGTCCACGAGGTCCACGACCCTGCCGAGGTTGCCCGTTTCGCGCAGGTTCTTCCGGTCATCGTCGGAGAACTTGTGTTCCTTGTAGTCGTCGAGCTTCTGCTCCTTGCGGATGAAGTGCGGCACAAGGCTGACGTTGCCCTCGCCGTCCTTCTTGAAGGAGAGGCGGGCATCCAGCTCGAAAGCCTCTCCGCCGAAATTGGGCGACACCCTCACCAAGTCGGACTTGCCGTAGTTGAGCATCCTGTTAAGGTCGCCCGACTTTTCAAGGTCGTCGCGCTTCACGCCCCATTTCTCCTCCAACTCCTTCCAGTTGATCTTGCTCTCGTCGATGGGTTGGTAGCCCCGGTTGCTCTGCGCCTGCTGTGGGCTTTTCTGATTCTGTTCGTTTTTCTGTTCCATTTCTTCCTGTTTTTTAGGTTCGTCATCTTGTTTCTGTTCCGGTTGTTCCTGTTTTTCGGCGGACTGCTCCTCCTGTACTTTCTTTTCGTAGCCGGAGGTGTCCACCTTGTGGGGCGCAAGCATCTCCTTGTTGCC